>Ga0041059_1000907_pt1 | contig 23434 bp, 29 predicted proteins | sample AraColnosormetaG_FD_56232 | JGI IMG/M metagenome (GOLD analysis project Ga0041059, IMG submission 56232) | Arabidopsis roots microbial communities from North Carolina, USA - Col MF nosort | ecosystem: Host-associated > Plants > Roots > Unclassified | place: USA: North Carolina | collected... | reverse complement strand
TTTTTTTTTTTTTTTTTTGTATATTACGAAACTTAAATAACTTTGCCTATATGAGAATTTTCGTAACGTACACCAAAGTTTTTGAATTTTCCACAAGTTATATATTTCTCATTAACCTTATCTCGTTTATTTGCTCTCTGTCACTCCGAGACTTTTGTAACTCCCACTTGTGAAGTTTCTCAGATCTCTTCAAAATTTTCAGACCCCAACTTACATTTTTAGCAACAAAAACAAAAAAGGAAGAAAAAATAGATGTTTGTTCGTGTTTGTGGTCGTGTGGAGGATCAAGACTATGAGTGCCTGATTCTCTGGACTAGGCTGCAACCGTTGAACTGAAACTCGGACTGAACACTTTTGATTCATATAACTCGTACTTTTTTTATAAACAAATGCATACGTACTACTTATTCATGTATGTTTGACCTCACTATTTCTGAATAAACGTTAGTTGAGTTCACACCTCTTTTAGTTACAAGGAACGAAGGAAGACTGTTTGTTACACATTTCACATTAGGTAAAATCCCTTCCACTTTATGGATAGGTTATGGATTATTTTTAGCGGTCCAGTAAAAACAGTTTACAATCAGAAAATTGGAGCAACACACAAATCTCGATCCAAATCCATACATAAAAAGTGATTAGATAAAGCGAAGATTCCTGGCAATATGCGCTTGACAAAATTAGATTATGGTATTGTCAAGCGGATACAACATTAGATCCGTGGAAAAAAATACAACATTAGATCCAATTTTTTTCGGATACAAAAATCTAATTTTGTCAAACGGATATTGCCAACCATCTTTATTTTGTCTAATTGATTCAGTATTTATAAACGAGATTCCTCCTAATAGAGCTACATCAGTTACAATTAGCTAGCCTAGTTGCCAATGATCTCAATTATTGGCACAGGTGGATTCTCATTACATTATAAATCAAACGCATTTATAAAACACAAACTAAAATATTCACTAGGAAAACAGAACAAGAATGCAGTAAACTAGGATCATTTTTCTTTTGTGTCTTTCATTCCTAAGACAATATAATTAATTAAATCAAGGATCCCAAAACACAAAAATGCCAGAAAAAAATAAAACCATATTAATTAGCTACAAAGAATTAAAACCACCGCCTTTCATCATTTGTCTAAACTCTTTGTAGTTAACCCTACCATCACCATCAACATCCACTTTCTTTATCATCTTCTTACAATCGTCCAAGGTCTTACCTTGTTTGAGCCCCAAGGAAGACAAAACCGCCTTCAATTCATCCACCGTTATAAACCCATCTCCATTCTGATCAAACACATTGAAAGCTTCTTTCATGTCCTCTTCTTCTTCGTCTTCCTCGTCCATTATCGTCTTGTATAGCTCACCAAACTCGTCTATGTCCACGCACCCATCACCATTCACGTCGATCTTCTCGATCATTTGAGTCAACTCCTTGTCCGGGATGTAAATCCCTAGGCTTCGTAGTGTCTCGCTCAGCTCTTTCCCCGTGATCGTCCCGTCCCCGTTCTTGTCGAACATTTGGAACACGCGTTTTAGCTCTGTCGGATCCATCTCTTTTAAAGTTGTAGTGTTGCGTGTGGAGGAAGAAAAGATAATGGTGAGGGCTCCACGAGGCCGAGAAAATCTTTTACCCTTTCCTGGCTTCTTGGATAAGGGCAGGAATTCAAAAATCTAGGAGGAAGTTACAAGAGATGCAACAAAGAGACATTCATTAGCCAAAAATAGGAAGGAAGAAGGAGATAAAAAGATATGCCTTTGGTTGATATTGTTAATCGGTAGAGATGGACATGTTGAGGGTTTTAAAAGGATGCAACTCTATGAGTTTATGGAATTAATTATTTTCTTAAAATTTGTTATATATATAGTGGGAATTTAATTAATACTTTGTTTTCACCAAACAAAAAAGTAAGAATTAAGAAACAGTAGTACTAGGGGGAAAGTTGAGTCAACATTCAAATAATATATAATCTGATAGATTTGTGTATCCTTTTGAAGGTAGATAACAAAATTCTTGTAAAATAATTACATTCTTGAATCTGAGCGAATTAATATTTAGTATAAACAACTGCGACAAATACCCTGGAATTTACATTCTTGAATTAACATTAGTATACGCAAAATATATGTTTCGTTTTAAATTATTGTTAGCGTAATTAATTCCCAGTTACAATTAATCAAGAACAGTTTTAGTGACGTTTAGCTCCAAACATTTATCCCAGTTAAATAAGACATATTTTGCTGTTAAAAAACTAGATAGTAAATGGTAGGCAGGTACTCCCCACCTCGAGGATATTGGTTGCACGTTTAGCTCCAAACATTTATCAGTTTAAACAATTGCATTAGCTAAATAACAGTTTATTATTGATCAAATCAGAATTTGATTTAATATTTGATTCTTAAAAGAAAAACAGCTAAAAACTCTAATGAAGTGGTGAACCACTATTATGATTTATGGCCAATGAAAGTATCCTAAAAAGATTTTGTTTTATAAAAACTACAAAGAGATCCAAAATTGATACATTACAATGAGTCGCATCGCTTTCACTAAATCTCTTTATTTAATACTTACAAAAAAAAAAATATCTTATTTAATTTCAACTACATGTTTTTTATAATTTACAGGGAAAGGAAAAAAATAAAATTGCATAAGGTTGAAAAATAAAAAAGTGCCCACACGCAGGATCGAACTACGGACCTTCAGTTTACAAGACTGACGCTCTACCACTGAGCTATACGGGCCATTGATAATGGAATCCAATAACAAATATATAAATCTATAAAAGTCGTCATTTATCCTCCTAACTTACTTCTTCTTCCTTATTTCGTCTCCCCCCATAGACGACGCCTTTGACACGAGTTTAACAGTTACTTCCAGAGACGACGCCTTTAACACGAATTCTCTCCAGTTCAGGTAATTCTTTGATCTCTATCCTTCTATTCATCAATGCCCCATCGATTTCGCTACTATCTCTTCATTCCCATTTCTCTGAGAAACCCTAGATTTTCGCCCCGATTTCTTTTTTGTTTTTCCAGAAAATTCGTTGCATATATTTAAGACGGAAATTGTAACTCTGTTGAATCAATTTGGGGTTTGTTCTATTTGAACTTAAATTCGTTTATCGTTTTCTCTTCTTAATTTGGTTAGTGATGGCGACTCCGGAAGAAGTAGCGTATGAGAAGTTCCTAGAGAGAGTTCGTCGTACTGTCTACGTAGACGAACTCACGCCTCTTGCCACAGCTCCTGTTATTTCATCTGCTTTCAATCAGTTTGGGACTGTCAAGAAAGTCAGCTTCATACCTAACTACTTGGGTCCAAAGGAGCTTCCTATGGGTGTTCTTGTTGAGATGGAGAATGAAGAGATGACACAGGCTGTTATCTCTACTGTCTCACAGTTACCTTTCATGGTTGCTGGTATGCCAAGGCCTGTGAGAGCTTGTGCTGCTGAGCCTAATATGTTTGTTGATAAACCGAAGAAGCCTGGTAGAACGGTCCGTTTTCGCTGGATTAAGCCTAACGATCCTGATTTCGACAAGGCCAGGAGAGTCAAGCGGCTTGCTCGTAAGCATAGTGCTGAAAATTCGTTCATGCTCAAGGTGCTTATATTTTTTGTTTTTTGTTTTCGTTTGTTTGTTGTCTCTTCCTGTGGTATTGGATCTGATTGGCGGTGATAGTGTTAATGAAGACTTGTGTGCTATTGTGTGAATGTGTTTTCTTGTCTTCTGTTGTCAGAAACAGCTTGAGGAGGCAGAGAAGCTGTCGAAACAGCAAGCTGAGACGGCGGTAACACATCACAAGAAGTTTGAGATGATGGATAAACTCCTCTACGATGGTGTTGCTCAGAAACTGGCTGGCCGTTACGACCTGAAAGGTTTTCCTTATCGGTAGAGAGAGACTGCATATGGTATTTTGCTTAGAACTTCCTTATGTCACTAGTTTGTGCAGTGTCTATTTTGGTTGAGCTGACTTTGCTGTAGGCGCTCTGACTTTAACTCGTAATGAAGAATGTTCCACATTCTCATTTATGTGAAACAAGTAGAAGCGTGTAAATGAGATAATCAAAGTCCCTGCTTTAGTTTACCTTGACCTCTCCTCTTAATGCCTAATTCTCAAGCAAAACAAGATTTAAGCTTTAGAGACACATATTCTGCTCTCTCTGATATTTCAGATTTTTGGCGTTTGGTTTTCTACATTCCCGGTTCTTAAGTCTTGTGAGTAGTGTATGACATTTGAGATGAGATAGCTTGATTTCTATGTTGGATCAGACATTTGAATTGTATTACTATTAACCAAACTAAAAATTGTGTAAAGCGAATATAATAATTTTCGGTTTAGTCATGAACCACCAAACCAATTCTGAAGGGAATTAAAAACCAAGAAAAATTAAGAAAAGATCAAAAGAACAATTGTCAAGAATCATAGAGGACTAGTCAATGGATCCATTCAGCAGAAAACAACCTTCAAAAATTCGGACCGTATATAGCCCGCATCACATAAGCACTAGTGGATCCATTACAAGATATTTGAAGGGTATATTGGTAATTTAAAGAGGAATTCGGACTGACACTTTCCGACATTAATGGCGGAAAGAAGAGAGAGAGAGAGCTTTTTTAATAATGAAATGGAGAGATTAAATAAAATAATGATAAAAAGACGAGAGAAGAGCAATGCCACCTCTGAGCGGGCAAGCGGGATTAGATTTGCCTTCTTCTCCCCAAGCTGCCTCTCTGGCTTTTCCCCATCTTCCTGGTAAAATTCTCTCCTTCTTCAATCTCTATCTCTCTCTTTTTTCCTGGTTAATTCCAATTTGGATTTGTAATTTCTCTGAATTTGATTCCTTTATTTCCTTTCCGGGATCGAAAATTCTAAATTTCCCTTTTTTTGTTCTGGGTTTTCAGGGTTCTCCGGATTGCGATCTTGGTAACTAGATATTGAATTTAGGGTGCCAATCAAATCGCAGCTGCTAGGTTTTCTTTGATTCCTCTGTTGTTGTTGTCTTCAATTAGGAATTGTTGCTTTCAAAGATTTAGTCTTAAGATATAGAGATATTTGCAGGGGGGGATATTAGGCGGAGAAGAAAATGGGGGTTATGTCCAGACGGGTTTTGCCCGCCTGTGGTAACCTCTGTTTCTTCTGTCCTTCTTTGAGGGCAAGGTCTAGGCATCCCGTTAAACGCTACAAGAAAATGCTCGCTGAAATCTTCCCTCGTAATCAGGTCTTTTTTCCTTACCCACTCTTTGATTGGAGAACTTCTTTATTTTCAATTTTTTTTTGTGTGTACTAGTTAAGATCTCTCTAATTGTAAGTGGGGAAATGTAAGTGGAATGGATTCCCAATGAAACTAAAATGAGGTTTGCTACACGGAATGATACAAGTTTCAACATTTTTCTATGTTGTGATTTGGCAGGAAGCTGAGCCTAATGATAGAAAAATCGGCAAGCTGTGTGAGTATGCGTCTAGGAATCCTTTACGAATTCCAAAGGTTGTTGCATTTTTTTTTCTGTTATTCCCTTTTCAATTTTCTTAGCATACTTCTCTCAATTTTATTCTCATGTGTTTCAGTTTTCCATTATGACAGATTACAGAGTACCTTGAGCAAAAATGTTACAAAGAATTGCGAAATGGAAATATTGGTTCAGTGAAAGTCGTCTTATGCATTTATAAGAAACTGCTTTCATCATGTAAGGAGCAGATGTAAGTCAACTGGTTACTTAGAATCAGTATATCATATTTCGCTTTTGTTAAATTAGATCTTCAGAAATAATGCTTACTTTTTTCTTTCTTGTTGCTCGATCATTTACTTTCGAATTCCTGTATGTTTTATAGGTTTCTTTCCAGGTTCCTTATTTACGTTTTACTGAGACTGTCTATTTTTCTTGTAGGCCTCTTTTTTCGTGTAGTTTGCTAAGCATTGTCAGAACTCTTTTGGAGCAAACAAAAGAGGAAGAAGTTCAGATCTTGGGTTGCAATACTCTTGTCGACTTTATAAGTTTACAGGTACATTTTAGCATTTTTTTGAGACATGGTTTTGCAAGCTACTTTTCCTGCTACCACTACATATGGTAACACATCTGTTTACATACAGACTGTGAATTCGCACATGTTCAACTTAGAAGGTCTAATCCCTAAACTTTGTCAACTTGCTCAAGAAATGGGTGATGATGAAAGATCACTCCAATTACGGTCAGCAGGAATGCAGGCTTTGGCATTCATGGTAATGCTTTATCCATTTACTTTCTCTTTTGTTTGACTGACAGAAAACATGCCCTTTAGCTGTATACATTCCTCACACGAAACATATCCTATTGCATGCCCTTTAGATGTGCAACATGTTACGGGTTATGTGCTCTTCCTATTGTAGATAGCCAGAACTTCTGCTTTGAATTATCTATGTTAGTGGAATGGGTTATATTTACTTGAACTTAATAATTTTGACCTGCAAACTGTTAACGGACACTTTTATTAATGAGTTTTTTTTCTTGTTCAAGAAAACATTTTAAGCATGGTAGTCCTTATTCAGCTAGTATAGAATTTATGGTCAACCTGTTTAGTTTTACTAGTTAGTTCCATTTCAGTTCAAAGGGAATTCTGTTGTTAGTTTCTCTTTAGTTGAAATCCTATTTTATTTCGACCTTCGTCTTATGTGGTGCAAAGTCCACAACTGTTTCTGCTTGGAACTTTTGCTACTAATCAATAGTTAATACCAGGTATCTTTCATTGGTGAGCATTCCCAACTATCAATGGACTTGGATATGGTGAGTCATCGGATACTTCAACTTCTGCTGATCCATACAAGATTTTTATATACAAGTTCTGTAGTTAGGTTGTGAACCCTTTTTCATCTTGAATTAGATTATTTCTGTGATTCTGGAGAATTATATGGATTTGGAGAAGGGCCAAGAAGATACCAAAGAAGTTGATCAAATTTCAGATACGAAGATTCCCAACATGACTAAAAAGGTTTCTTTCAAACCTAATCCGGTGACTGACTATAAGTTGGAAAACATGTAAGGCTTCTCCTTATAGATTTATTCACTTGTTTTTACGACCATTGGAAATGCATCATCTATAAGTTGCTTAATTTATTCATTGAATGATTAAATCCATTCAGGGATATTTCGAAGAGCCCCTCATACTGGTCTATGGTTTGCCTTTGCAATATAGCCAAATTAGCAAAGGAAACTACCACTGTTCGTCGGGTTTTGGAACCGCTTCTGACTGCTTTTGACAGTGGAGATTACTGGTCTCCTCAGAAGGGCGTTGCCTCTTCTGTTTTATTGTTTCTGCAGTCTCGTCTGGAAGAATCAGGTCAGATGATATATATTATTTGCGATCTTTCCTGATTTTCAGTATATTTATAACTTGTCTATGAGGCAACTGACTAAAGAAGTATTTAAGCAGGAGAAAATTGTCATGTGTTGGTATCTTCTTTGATCAAGCACTTGGATCATAAGAATGTAATAAAGCAACAAGGTCTTCAAATTAACATGGTCAATGTAGCCACATGCCTTGCACTACATGCAAAGCAGCAGGCTTCAGGCGCGATGACTGCTGTAATAGCTGACTTGATTAAGCACTTGCGAAAATGCCTGCAAAATGCAGCTGAATCAGATGTGTCTGTTGATAAAACAAAGCAGAACTCGGACCTCCAGCATGCATTAGAAAATTGCATAGCAGAGCTCTCAAATAAGGTTAGTTGGACTGGTTTCTGTTCTTTAGAGGTTTCTGTGGTTTTGATCTGACCCTCGCCACAAGTGTTACTTGTATTGTCTTGTGTCTTATATGTCCTAATACACCAGATATTATTAATTTTTCAATGGTCGAACATGGCTTCAAGTTTACTCGTTCTTAAAATTATGTAGTTTGCTTGTATGAAAAAATAAGATTGTAAAAGGAAATACGCTAGGTAAACAGCAGTAGCTTGTATATTAGGAATCATTTCCCAAGTCCTTATGAATTCTGTTCTTATCTAGTTATGGCGTTAGTAGATAGCCAGTGGTTATGAGTCCCATGTTCAGCTTTCAGTATCAATTAAGTATCTTAGTTAGCTGGTTCTTGCAGTATATTGTCAAAATAGAAGTTACGGCGTTATTCCATTTGAAAGTTATGGACATGTTGTTATAGTGTCGAAACCTATATGATCTATAGTGTGCTAAGACTAATTCAATACCCCATATATCACATAACAGTTTCGAAATCAAGCAGCTTCTTCTTATCTTATGTAATATGTTATTTCTTCTTTCAGCATGTGGTTTTGATCTACCTTCACTCTTGAAACTCCTTGGAGTTGCCAGTGAAATTTGTGCATATTGTTGTTTTCTCTCCTGTCCGCGTGTTCATACAAAACGCCATAATTTGTTCAATTTTTTTGTTTGCTTTTAAGGTTGGGGATGCAGGGCCCATTCTTGATATGTTCGCAGTGGTTCTTGAGACAATTTCCACTAATGTAGTCCTTTCTAGGACCACAGCATCAGCCATTCTCCGAGCTGCACATATAGTATCGGTGGTCCCAAATGTTTCTTACCACAAGAAAGTAAATGAATTCTTTTACTGCAACTTTTGTTTTGTATTTGACTATGGCAGTAGTTATTATGTTCTAACTGAGTTACTGTGGTCTGTCCCAGGTATTTCCGGATGCCTTGTTTCACCAACTGCTCCTTGCGATGTCCCATGCAGATTGTACGACTAGAGTCGAGGCACACAATATTTTTTCCGTCGTGCTTCTTGGAACTCTTCGTTTGCCTTGGTCAGATCAACATAAGGAAACCTCAGAAGCTGTTTCTGGGTCATTGTCAGTTGATGGAATTTGTACAGTAAGGAACCAGGAGGAAGAGAAAGAAAAAGTTGAGAAATCCTTAAACAGTGAACTGTGTAAAGATGTAAACCACATATCTCGTCCAAGTGTATCAGGACAGACCAGTCAACAGCTTAGCTGTCAGTCCTTGGATAGCTTAAAGGATTTAGATGATGGTATAAAGGTACTATTTTTCTAAACCTATCTCTTTGCGCTCTCCCCACCACCCCACACACACACACGAAGTATATTAGTTGGCACTTTCTTATCGATTTGAGTGTATTTAATACGGAGCTAACTATAGTGTGGGTTCATGCTATTACAGTCGTTATGTTCACTCCGACTGAGTAGTCACCAAGTGAATATGCTTCTTTCATCCCTATGGATCCAAGCAACTTCTACCGACAATACCCCTGAAAATTTTGAGGCCATGGCCAGCACATATCAAATCACTTTACTGTTTTCACTAGCAAAGGTTAGTCGATACTTCTACTCTAGCTTTATTGTATATTGAGTTCTAGATATTCCACCATACCAAAGGCTTATGGAATGTTGGTATTATTTCATTCTGGCCAGGGTGGGTAATTCCACTGGAAATCTGGCCCCGGACATCTTGACTCTTTTAGATCAAAATGAACTTACAACACCTTGTTTTTGAAACTGAATTTTATGGTTAAGAACTTTAATACTTTATGCAATCCATCTAGATGGGATGGTCTTTTGATTTTGTAAAATTTTCTCTGTTTTTGTGATTGCAAATGGCAGAGATCAAATCACATGGCTCTGGTGCAGTGTTTTCAGCTGGCATTCTCTCTTCGAAATCTCTCATTGAATCAAGATGGTAAGTGAAAGACTGTGGTTAGTGGCTTAATGCTTTTTCCGTTCATCGAGAAAATTACCTACTTTCGCTAGATTTTATGAATGGATCTCATTAATTAGCATTTAACTATGATGAATATTGTTCATTAAATTATGCCATGCCATTTTTGTTGATTTGCGATGTAATTTTGTTAGTGGTGGATGTTATTATACAGTCTCTCGCGTTCATATTGTACACCTATTAAGAGAGGATAATATGGTGATAAATCAAACATCTAGTCAGGATGCAAGGAATTTAATCAAAGGGAACACTAGTTTAGCTTTTAGTTCCTTTTTGACTCAATTATAGTTTTAGCATCTACATATTGGACAGGATCTTCCGGAAGTTAATTTGTTTTGTTGAAACTTGAAACACTACCTACCAGTCACAGATTGGCTAGAACTTATATGTTCAGTAAAAGTACCTTTTGTTGTGGAATACCGATGAACGACATCTTCTCCTTGTAAATGCAAAAAGATTAATATGTACTGAACTCCCCATTCTATTGAGTTTATTTCTGACGTAGATTTCTGGTATAATGTTGAAGGAGGTATGCAGCACTCTCGTAGAAGATCTATCTTCACTTTTGCATCATATATGCTCATTTTCGGTGCCAAGATTTCCAATATTCTGGAGCTAGTTCCAATTATCAAAGAATCTTTAACTGCCCAAATGGTGAGCTTTGGTTGATAATTGCATCCATTTGTTTTCCGTTTTCTAAATCTCTTGTTTCTGGGTTGCTCAGCTGTTTTTAATCTATATGTGCAATTCTTCATGTCCTAAATAGGTTGATCCTTATCTTGTGCTGGAAGGAGATATCAGACTGCGTGCTGTATGTTCTGGATTTCCACAGGAAGAAACGTATGGATCTGACAAAGATGATAGTGCTGCTCTCAATTCTTCAGTGATTGTCACAGATGATAGACGCCTGAAGGAAATCGTGATAACTCATTTTACATCGAAATTGCAGACATTATCTGAGGTACTTATCTAGTTTAAAGTTATATAATGTGTAATTCATGATAGTTCTGTTATTTTTTGCGGAGGGAGTGCTTGACCTTATAACCATTTCATGCAATAATTTCACACTTTTGTTTTGAATTTTTATATGTGTAATTCTCTTAGGAGGAGCAATTAAATTTGAGAAAGGAAATTCAGTCAGATTTTTCCCTAGATGATGCACATTCGCTTGGTGGACAATTATTCACGGATACACCAGGACCTAGTTCTCCTCTTAATCAAACAGAACTTCCAGCTTTTGAAGAGGTATAATGATTTCATGATAAATTTGCTTCAGGAATGATTCTCTTATTGCAATTTTGTGGATCTTTCAGGTTGAGCTTTCAGACATAGCGGCATTTGAAGGAATATCCCCAGGGGCCAGTGGGAGTCAGTCTGGCCACAGAACATCATTGTCCACAAACACTAACCCAGTAGATGTTCTGAGTGTCAATGAGTTGTTAGAATCGGTAATAGTTACACTCAATATTTCATAATAGTTTTTATTGGTCTCCTCCTTTTTAATGTGATTTTTTCATCGGTGATGTGTAGGTATCAGAAACTGCTCGGCAAGTTGCAAGTCTCCCTGTTTCCTCCATTCCTGTACCTTATGACCAAATGATGAACCAGTGTGAAGCTCTTGTGACGGGTAAGCAGCAAAAGATGTCTGTGCTTCGAAGTTTCAAACCCCAAGCAACCAAAGCTATAACCTCAGAAGACAATGAAAAGGACGAACAATATCTTCTCAAGGAGGTGAGAGTTTGTTCTCTGTGACATTAATTGTCATCCTATAAACGTTGAATCTTGGTTCAGTTCAGTGTTCATTTTTTTTTGTATTCTCCTGTGCTGCAGACAGAAGAAGCTGGTGAAGATGATGAGAAGGCAATAATTGTGGCTGATGTTCAACCTCAAGGCCAGCTTGGATTCTTCTCACAAGAAGTTCCACAAAATTCATTTCGGTTACCGCCTTCGAGCCCCTACGATAAATTCTTGAAAGCAGCCGGGTGTTAAACCGGTACATTCTGAGAATCTTGCATATATATAGACACACACAGAGAGCATAATATATATTATCACGTGTAATCTTCTGCTTCGTATATTCTTAGTCATCTCTTGGCTTTTTTTTCTGAAAGCAACAATGATTGATTCATTTCGTTGTGAAAAAAAAAAGTTGTAATCATCAAGGAGCATTCGTTTAATCTGATCGAACCGTCATGGAAGAGCACAAGCACCGAAAGGTCGGGCAGAAACTCAGAATTGTCTGTTTGTTTAATGTTTTTGTTTGTTGGGGGTGGGAATATCATTTGATTGATTCAAAGTGTCGTTGATTGTTTTTTGTATGTAATGAGCTGTGTGTGTAAGAGTTTTGGTTGAACCAGAGTCTTGTGGTGGTTTAGGGTTAAGAACTGTGGGAGGGTCTGGTCGGTCAATGTATTGTGTCTGGTTTGCTCACGAAAATGACAAACTTGGGATTTTGTGTTGATTTCTTATCTGAATTAATAAATGAGTTACAATTAGTTCTGAATATATATTGACTTGTATAATCGTGGTTTAACGCAAATTTACACAATTTTATAGAAACATTTGAAACAAAATCCAAATGTCATCATTATGTATGTATTAGTCTTTAAACGTTCTCCGACCGTTCTTCGCACGTCAAACTCAAAAGTCAAATTGAACAGTCCTATCCAATAATGTACGACAGAAAATTTTCCAAAAATGCCCTCAAAAGAGACACAGTATTACAGTAAAGCCCCGAAATATTGGCGCCTATTCGAATTTCCCACTAACTAAACAATAATAATAATAAATGGAAATGAAAAACACGAAGTTTAGATGATCTTGAGAGAGAGAGAGAGAGAGAGAGCTGACACATATCACTCTCTCTCATTTACCAAAAACGGTAATTGGAGAACAAATCTAGGGTTTTCCTTTCCCGGTAAAGTTGTTCACTTTCTGTCTACCCATCACTAAAAATCGCAACTTTCTTTTCTCTTTCTTCTTCTTTTCGGGTTTTATGGAGGAAGTAGATTGCAGTTTACCAGTCACGAAGACCACGGATTCTTGTCCGACAGAGGACGCCATTCGAGCTTTATTAGAAAGCTTAGTCGACCCTTTGCTTCCATCAAAACCAACTGATGATCTTCCTTCCACTTCTATCCGTGAATCTGTTGCCAAACAGGTGGGACTTCGAAATCTCTTAAATTGGTTTTCTTAATTAGACTGCAATGCCTTGTTTTTAAAGTTCTGTTTTTTTCTTCTTTCAAAAATGGTGTTTGTTTGATTCCAGGTTCATGCTGTTGTGTTGCTCTACAACTATTACCACAGAAAAGACAATCCTCATCTTGAATGTTTGTCTTTTGAGTCTTTCCGTAGCTTAGCTACTGTTATGAAGCCTGCTCTGCTCCAGCATTTGAAGGAAGATGGTGGTGTTTCAGGACAAACCGTATTGCTGGAGAAGGTTATTGTGGATGCATGTAGTTTATCCATGAGCTTAGATGCGTCTTCAGATCTTTTTATCTTGAACAAGTGTCCCATAAGGAGAGTTGCAGTTCTGTTGGTTGACTCAGAGAAGAAGAGTTGCTATCTTCAACACAGTTCCATCACACAAGGTGTCTGGTCTCTACTTGAGAAACCCATTGAAAAGGAGAAAGCCGCTAGGGAAAATCAGAAAGAAGAGGGCGTCTTTCAAAAAGTTGCATTTGCTGTTGTTAAGGAGGCCACAGGTTATCTTCAAAGACTGATCATTTGGTAGTAGCATTCTTTCTGTAAGTTATTACTAACTGTTTTGAATCTTTTGCAGGTGTTAATCACAAGGACATTGTGATCTTGGAGAGGCATTTGGTATGCTCCTTGAGTGAAGAGAAGACAGCAGTCCGCTTTTACATAATGAAGTGCACTTCACAAGACAAATTTTCTGGAGAAAATCCTGTCGAAGAAGTGCTTAGTTGGTAAGTTGACTTTGGTATGCTCTAGCTCAAATGACTCCCAAATTTTGGCAAGATGGTTATTCAGCTGTTATCCTTAAACTCACTTTACTTTACATTAGTTGCATGATTGGATCATTCTTTACTTTTTGTAAGTACAAGGAGGTATTGACATGATATTCCTAACCATCTTCTTTTGCTTTTCTCTATGAAAATAGTATGCAGGGTCCTTTATTTGAGAAGAGCTTTTCCGACTGGACTATGAATTCTATAGTGGAATACTTTCATGTTCTTCCATATGCCACTCTCATAGAAGATTGGTTTTCCAGGTTTAATTGCATCCTTTTTTTCTTCCTAAATTGTTATTCCTTAACATTACTTTGAGTTTGTTTGGTATCATTTCTAGTTTAGGGGTAGCAATATAAGTTTATTGTGCTTTTTCAGGCGAGGAGATACCGAATTTGTGATAGAGAAAGAACCAGAAGCTGTATGTGATGATATCGAAAGCAACAAAGTAGATGCAACCAAGGAGTCGGAAGTTTCCGACATTTTTGAAAGACGAGAAAAAGCTGCTTTAAAAAGGAGATATGAAATTAAAGTATGCTCTCATAATGATACTTGTATTGTATGGTTGTGTTAAGGAAAATGGTATTACAAATTAACTTAAGAATTTAAATTGCAGGCCAAAAAAGTTGCCGCTCTACTGAGCCATCCTGGAGCTAGAGGAAAAGCTACGACGAGGTTGCAAAATCGGTACTTAAAAGGAAGTATGAGTGGTGCGAAGGAACCTAATGTTCACTCGGAGACAGTAGTTGCGTTGAAGGCTAAGAATGTAGGTAATGAAATGAGCCCTTGTAAGGATAACTATTCGAATGGAGAGAAAGGTGGTTTCGAGGTGAAATCTGAAATCTACACTAACAATTATATATTCTCAATTCAATCTTCAAGTATCCTTTATCACCCTTTTGTAAATGCAGGTTGCGTCTGACCCAAAGGAACTTAAAGAAAGAGGTCTCCAGAGGAAGAAAGCTGTTCCTGACAGACTTAATAGCATTCATAAGCTTAATTCAACTCCTGCTTCTGCTCATAACTCTAATCCAAATCTTGAGGAGCTACAGACGTCTCTTCTTTCTAAAGCAACATCACTATCCGAAACTGCATTGAAAGTTCTTCTTTGCAAACGAGATAAACTGGTAATAACTGTAGAATTTGATCAAAGATACACAACACAGCAAAAAAACTGATTGGCAATAGCATATATATCCTTATTTTATGATTAAGAGCTGCTCTCTTTTTCTCTGGCTGCAGACTCGTCAACAGAGGAACATAGAAGACGAGATTGCTAAATGTGATAAATGCATCCAGAACATCAAAGGTATGTATATATACATATACTTTTCCTTTCTGCACAGCTTTGTTTTTACATGAATCTTAGTGATCTCGTGGGTGTTATAGGTGATTGGGAGCTGCAATTAGAAACAGTACTCGAGTGCTGTAACGAGACATACCCGAGGCGTAACCTTCAAGAATCTCTTGACAAGTCAGCATGCCAAAGCAACAAGAGGCTGAAGCTCAGTGAAACTCTTCCTTCTACTAAAAGTCTGTGTCAGGTTAGTTTATGGTTACTTTAATCATTTCTTGTTCAAAGAATTAAGATTCATTGCCCCTATTTATTGCAGAGACTCGATGATATCTGTCTCATGAATAACTGGGTACTACCAAACTATCGTGTGGCTCCATCAGATGGTAAAGTTTTGAGATCATTTGCCAAACTCGTAGTTCAGCTCCATTACTCCCTTCAGATTTGCATGTTGATGTTGATGCTTTGTTCAAAAAGGTGGATATGAAGCTGAAGTAAGAATCACGGGGAATCATGTCGCATGTACAATACATGGAGAGGAAAAGTCTGATGCTGAGGAAGCTAGGGAATCTGCGGCAGCTTGCTTGCTAACAAAGTTACAACACGACACAGCAGCCAACTTATCATGATTATGTGAGATTCAAGAACAACTCAGAAACCAAACTAACTTCCAGCATGAGTAGAAAACAACCCTGATTTTGATATGTATGGCCATTTTGGACGAATAGCAAGATTTGTACAAAACTCCATCCTCTGGTTGAGATTTTGAGATATATTACAAGAAGTCAAAGGTATTAACTGATGCAGAAACTAAAGTAGAACCAGAATCATGTTAAAAACCTAATCCTAAGCCTCCTGCATTTAAAACAATCCTAGAAACTCAAAAACCCAACAAAGTGCTAAAGAGGGATGAAAGAAATCCTAGTAAAAAAAAACCCTAATATTGTTAACTAGACCAAAAACCTCAACAATGGCCTGAAAGATTAGACCAATATGAATCTCAACAGACACAAGAAACTTGTCAACAACGAAAATAGGAGCTATACTGTCTCATGGCAAAACAGAGGACTCCATCGCACCTAAAGGCCCAAAGACAGATGTCGTCGCGAGCTTTCAGTTCATTAGAGGGTTATTGGGTTTAAGTGGTCTCTGTTGGGCCCAATGGTTGGCCCAATATTTATTGATTTGGATTCTGATTATCCCGGGGGTGATTTCAGTCATCGTCTCGATCAATCTTCAACTCTCAAATTGAAGTTTCCATGGGAGGCCACGAAGGTTTCAGCAACCAACGCCTCTCCTCCGCCACATGGTTCTCTCATTTCCGTGCTTCAGCTCTCCGATCTAAATCACTGCCCCCTCCGTCCTCGCAGACTGCCGTTCGCTCCACCTCTGGCGACTCTCTGGTTCGTCGCCTCGGCCTTTTCGACCTCATACTGTTGGGCGTCGGCGCTTCCATCGGCGCCGGTGTCTTCGTCGTCACCGGAACCGTCGCTCGCGATGCTGGACCTGGTCAGTTGAATGAATTACTTTTTCTCACCACCTCCTTGATTCGTTCAGAATCGCTTAGTGATTATTGCTGCCGTTGCGTGCCTAGGAGTCACAATCAGCTTCTTGCTAGCTGGAGCATCGTGTGTGTTGAACGCTCTCTGTTATGCTGAACTTTCATCTCGTTTCCCTGCTGTTGTTGGTGGAGCTTACATGTACTCTTACTCAGCTTTCAATGAGATCACAGCTTTTCTTGTTTTCGTTCAACTCATGCTTGACTATCATATTGGCGCCGCTAGTATCTCCCGTAGCTTGGCCAGCTATGCTGTTGCTCTTCTTGAGCTTTTTCCAGCCCTCAAGGGCTCTATTCCTCTCTGGATGGGAAGCGGCAAAGAGCTCTTGGGAGGGCTTCTCTCTTTGAATATTTTGGCTCCCATTTTACTTGCTCTCTTGACCCTTGTTCTATGCCAAGGTGTGCGAGAATCTTCCGCTGTCAACTCCGTTATGACTGCTACTAAGGTAAGCTTCTTTCCTTTTAACCTTCTCTTCTTATCTTTACCAAAAAAAACTCTTCTTCACTATATTGTTTCTTCTGTAGGTCGTGATCGTTCTCGTTGTGATTTGTGCCGGTGCTTTTGAAATTGATGTAGCAAATTGGTCTCCTTTTGCGCCTAATGGTTTTAAAGCAGTTCTCACTGGAGCTACTGTTGTCTTCTTTTCATATGTTGGATTTGATGCAGTTGCTAATTCTGCTGAAGAATCGAAGAACCCTCAGGTCTGCCTATATATATGTTGAATGTACATACTATCTACAAAGTCTCTTATGTCTGTTTAATTCTTGTTCAGCGCGATTTGCCAATCGGAATTATGGGGAGCCTTCTGGTTTGTATCTCGCTGTATATTGGCGTATGTTTGGTGCTCACCGGGATGGTCCCTTTTAGCCTCCTCAGCGAAGATGCTCCTTTAGCTGAAGCCTTTTCATCAAAGGGTATGAAGTTCGTCTCAATCTTAATCAGTATTGGTGCTGTTGCTGGACTCACAACTACTCTGCTTGTTGGTCTTTATGTTCAGGTGATAATATATATATATGTATTTCTTTTGTAATTTCTTTTATTATGTACTTGTATATTATGCAAACCAAGGTAACACTCTTGAGTAATCATATGATATTTCGGATAAACAGTCCAGGTTATATCTGGGACTTGGAAGGGATGGTCTATTGCCTTCAATCTTTTCCAGAATACACCCAACTCTTCATACACCTCTTCATTCTCAAATCTGGTGCGGCATTGTAGCTGGCGTTTTAGCTGGCATATTTAATGTACATAGTCTTTCCCATATTCTGTCTGTTGGTACATTGGTACGTCAAGGTCTTAATTTTAAATATCTCTTTGCTTTTCTTATTGATACTTATACTTTCCAGTTTAACATTATTTTCGGTGTTCCATTTCTTCAGACTGGGTATTCAGTTGTTGCGGCTTGTGTTGTGGCATTGAGACTGAATGATAAAAAAGATAGAGAGTCGTCCAATAGATGGACATCAAGTTGGCAGGAAGGCGTCATTTGCCTTGTTATAATTGCATGCAGTGGTTTTGGTGCTGGCGTATTTTACCGTTTCAGTGCTTCAGTTATATTTATTCTCCTCTCAGTTGGTGTGGCAGTTGTTGCTTCAGCAGTTCTTCATTATCGCCAAGTAAGTAGCCTTAAGTATAAGCCTTAATTCCATAGCACACTCTTCTTAATTTCATAGCGCCAAAAAAAATAAAATAAAAAAACCAAGTTTCACCCCTGTTAAAATGCTAGATACTAAGTCTTTTACTGATACAGCATAAAATAGAGACCACCACTAGCATGTTCTGGCACTTAGAACTCTACAGTGATACTATGAAAGTCTGTGACTATTGAAGTCTTTGCATTCTTGGTTTAGAGGAGAAGTTTGTTAACATCAATTAGGAAATATACCCTCATGGTTGTCTCCACAAATCAGGCAAATGCCTTGCTAGCTATGCTTCATGTTAAACCCCTCAGCTTTTCGCTTCCAGGCTTATGCTCTGCCTCTAGGTTCTGGGTTTAGCTGTCCTGGTGTACCCATTGTGCCATCCGTTTGCATTTTCTTCAACATCTTCTTATTTGCTCAGGTACACGCTAAGAACTAACTTTATACTAATTTCACATACCATATGATCTACCTTTGATTTTTCCGCTACTGTGCAGTTGCATTATGAAGCATGGATAAGATTTGTTGTTGTCAGTGTGCTTGCAACTGCCGTTTATGCCTTGTATGGGCAGTACCACGCAGATCCGAGCATGTTGGATTATCAGAGGGCACCTGAAACTGAAAGCGACGCTTAGTAATGCTACATTATAGTTGTGTTACTTAAAGCCATTTGTAGAGTTGATAGCAAGTTTCTGCGTTTCGTGAGAGACATACTGTATGTCACATACATATTCAGGTCGAGTTTAAGGATTGGATGGGATAAGGCAGTTAAACATTATTGTTGTAAAGAAGTTAATAAAAGTATGCTTGTGCATTTCAACTAAAGCCTTGAATGACTGAAAATGGCTTTTGTGCTACCAAATAATCCCAGAAGCTAGCAATGTTCACATAAACATACTCAATGTTAGAGTTATTCAACGGATCATAGTATAGAATCAGAAACAACAAGCTTACTAATAACAGACATCCAAACCCTCTAGCATTGTAGTAAGACCAAAACCCTCTAGAATTGCCCCAACTTAGCCGGCTGTACAAATGAAGATCAATCTCCACAGAGACAAGAAGCTTAGCAGAGACGGCGAGCATTGGAAGAGCTACTCTGTCTCAATGTAAGAGGAGGAACAAGAGCAAAACAGAGGATTCCACGCCACCTGAAAGACCAAAGACTGATGTCTTTCTGATTTACCCCTCTCGGTGACACCACACGCCTCTTGGGGCTCGTGGTCTCCCGTTAGACACAAAGATGGAGTCTTCTTGGACTCGGCAATGTAGTTTTGAAGAAGGTTAAAGAAAAAGGCGATGAAGAAGAAGTGGAAGCCCCATTAAGATTTTGTTGTGAATGAAAACTGAAAAGAGTGACTTTGTTGTTTTATATAGTTCGTTAATCCGTTCTGATTTACTTCGTTTTCCTCTTATAATAACTCTAAAGGTATAATCTTTTCTTTTTCTTTTCTTGAAAGCATTATTTAGAGAGTGTATTGTATTAAGCATGAAACAGAGACTGTGCTAAGCCTCCTGCATTTTAAACAATCCTAGAAACTCAAAAACCCGACAAAGTGTTAAAAGAGAGATGAAAGAAATCCTAGTAAAAAATAAAAACCCTAATTTTGTTAACTAGACCAAAAACCTCAAGAATGGCCTGAAAGATTAGACCAATGTGAATCTCAACAGACACAAGAAACTTGTCAATGACGAAAATAGGAGCTATACTGCCTCATGGCAAAACAGAGGACTCCATCGCACCTAAACGCCCAAAGACAGATGTCGTCGCCAGCTTTCAATTTATTAGCCTTAACAACGTCGTTCCAGCCACAACTCAGAAAGTAATTCTGGCCCCATCTCTTCAAAATCACACTCCACTTTTGAGACCTTTGATCCACGAGAATGGCTCCAACTCCCATCGTCTCATCATTGTAGGTATCTTCTTCTAGGATACTCCGCTCCTCAGGCTTCAAGAAGTCGTTACTGATTAATCTGTTGAAATGCATTGAGAAACGGCCATGTGTCGTTGTGATCACATCAGTTGTGGACAGAGTCTTCTCTAAGATAAGTGTTAGGTCTTCTGCTCTCATGTCTTTCATCACCTGGCGAAGCCACCACCGCATCTCCCTGGCCGTCCTTGAATAACAAGTTACCACTGGTCTGTTGAATCCACAGCGATGTAACACCTCAAGCATCCTAGGGTGTGTGTACTCCGTTAAGAACGAAGAAGGAGACCATTGGTGATAAGGGTTAGGTGGGTTTATGGTCTCCGTCTTCTTGTAGTACTCAGCCATGTAGTAGTCTTCTTCGAAGGGTAAGTTTAAAGAAGAAGAAGCCCCATTAGGGTTTTCAAAGTTAGGTTGTGGGTATCTAAGCGCAGGCCTTATCTTTCTGGGGACATGACTGAAGAATTCCCTCTTCTCGCTCTCTTCCTCGTATTTTTCTTTCTTTTTGATAAAGACGTGGTCTTCTTCTTTACAGACAATCTTGGCTTTTCCTTTTCTTGCGCGTTGTTCTTCATCACTCAACGTAGCCGCCAATTCATAGTTCATGGACATCGTGTTTCTCTCAGCCGCGTGATCATCGTCGTTTGTCGTCATTGTGATCTGAACCCTTACTCGAGAAGCTTGAGGAAGAAGGACTTTTGAGAGAGAAAGAGAATGAGAATGAGTGTTATTAAATAGTTAAAATCAGTTCTGGAATGGTAACATTCCTTTTTTACCTTTCAGCAAATAGGTTAATTACTGTGATTAATCATTAATTATGACCCACTTGCCTTCTTTTTACATCATTGTATTTGGAGATTGTGTGTATTATGCATTGAATGGAAATCTATGAGCGATGGCAAAAATGTATAATCGTCCATTTTTTATTTTTTTTATAATCTTGATAGTTTTTACCTTTATATAATTTTAAGCGAAAATCAGGAATCAGTGCAGTGAATTTGCCTAATGAATGGACTTTGGATTCATGGGTCAAGCGATTGCTGTAATTGATATTTGGGCTCAAATGGGAGTAGACCCAATCAGTTCATTGAATTTAGGCCCATTAAAGGACTCAGTGTATGAGAGAATGAAATTTGCAAAAAGAGAGAATTTATCGCTTCGATTTTGTTAGTGTCTTTGCATAAAAGTTATCAATGTTGTGATCTTCTTGTAGTTATGTCAAGGTCCTCCTCAATGGTCTTGTGCTCTATACTTTTGTCAATGAATATGTCGAGAAAAATCATGATTCATAACTATTGACTTTGGGCCTTCCAAGACTGTTTAGCCATGCTCTCTCAACATCTGAAGATGGTTGGACAAATACTTACTGGTTCAACACATTTTAAGATTGAATCTATTCAACTCAGAGGTGTTTGATCCTCCTCGGCTATGGCGAAGATTGTGAAAATGTTGTGTTGATGTTTTCATATGGAGGATAAATTTGGTTTTCAGTCAGATAGCTAATGCATTGAAGTCAAGATAAGCGTTTGATACGTCAAATGTATTGGAGTCAAATGTATTTGAAGAACTACATTATATTGGATGCGGAAGAGAATATAGTCTTCAGTTTGTCACTCAAAAATCACAACAAGGGTCTTAGTTCTGCAGTGCCATCATCAGAGGAACTCAAATTGACCTCAATGCCTTCGAATCTGATGATTGAGTTCGACGAAGAACTCAAGAACCTTCTGGATTCTGCTTTAACATGAGTACAATCTCTGATCCCTAACAGTTTCTGTATGAGCATTTTGGAGGAATGTGCCAAATACCATATTGGACCAATTTCGTCCCACAGTTATAAACTTTTTGTATCATAGTAAATCACAGATATTACCAATGCAGTAACTAAAGTAGGCCTAAAAGTCACTAGCAATTGAACTTGATATGTGTGCTTGTACATCAAGCAACAAAACCAGAGTCATGTCAAAAGTATACTAATGGAAGAGAAACCCCAACAAGATTAAGATCCAATTTCTGTACCAAAACCCTAGCAACATCTTTATCACAATAAAACCCTAATACTCCCAAAAAACCCTTCTTTTCACTTATCTAAAGACTCAACAACAGAGCTCGTTGGAGGAACAAGGGCAAAACAGAGGATATCGTTGGACCTGAAAGACCAAAGGCTGATTTTGTCGCCTTCTTTCAGTCCATTAGTCTCAACGACGTTGCTCCATTCACCTCGCAACACAAAACTCCAGTAACTGCTCCCTGAATCAGTCGTCATAAACCATTGTTTAAAACCCATGTTCCACTTCTTAGTTCGCTGATCAACAAGAAACGCTGCAACACCCATATTCCCTTCGTTAGTGATTTCGTCTTCATCAATCAACCTTGACTCGTCAAGCGTCAAGAAATCGTTTTGGATTACGGTATTGATAGGGATTGAGAGTCGGTTTTGACGTGGATCAACATCGTTCGAGTCCAGATTCTTCTCTATGATTAGCTTCGGATCACCAGCGCCGTTCATGCGACTCATAACCTGGAGAAGCCATTGCGGTTCTTGTGGGTGTTTTGGTGGGACGAATTCGTAAGAAGTAGTCTTTTTTCTTCTGGGGACGTTACTCAAGATTCTATCCAATATCACATCTTTCTCTTCTGGGACACTCTTGGGGACAGAAGCAACTTGAGGCGCTGGATCATTGCGAAGGTATGCGTGAGGTTCCCTTGTTCCTCTGGGGACGTGATCGAAGGTTCTCTTCCTTTTCGCATCTCTTACTTGTGCGACAGTCTTGGGTTTTGTTCGGTTATCACGCGAAATCATCTCTTCTCTTCTCTTACCTTTCCCTTCTTTTACTTGTGCGACAGTCTTGGCCTTTTTTTGGTTATAACGCGAAATCATCTCTTCCCTTCTCTTACCTTTCTCTTCTCTTACTTGTGCGACAGTCTTGGTTTTTTTTTGGTTATCACGCGAAATCATCTCTTCTCTTCTCTTACATATCTCTTCTCTTACTTCTGCGAAAGTCTTGGGTTTATCACGCGAACTCATCTCTTCTTCTATATCGGTGAGAAGTTGTATGAATCGCGAAAGCCAAAGGAGTTGTTCAAAACGTAGAGAAGAGGAGCACAAGAATTGCAAAGTCTAAATAAACGAGGAGAGAGACAGAGAGAGCTTTCAAGAAAATGGTGAGATTGGGTTTGTTTTTATAGCGTTGACAAAAAGTCTCAATGCGTCGGCATGATCTTCCCGCTCAAATTCATTAACGGTCATAACAGAAACCCGAGTGAGAGCCAAAGAATCTAGCCAAATATTATTTTCTTCTTTGTTCCTTTTTTTTTTTTTTGACTAAACACCGTTTCAAGATAAGAGAAATTTTTTT
>Ga0041059_1000906_pt1 | contig 23440 bp, 17 predicted proteins | sample AraColnosormetaG_FD_56232 | JGI IMG/M metagenome (GOLD analysis project Ga0041059, IMG submission 56232) | Arabidopsis roots microbial communities from North Carolina, USA - Col MF nosort | ecosystem: Host-associated > Plants > Roots > Unclassified | place: USA: North Carolina | collected... | reverse complement strand
TTTTTTATGTTCATCATGTTACTCTTGTTGCACACCATTCAAATCCCTTTATATGCCCAAATAACTTGCTATTAAAGATTTGAATCAAGTCTTAACCCGAACCGATAATCACAAGTGTATGGTTTAGTTGTTCTTGCAGTGATATGTATAGCGAGTTCAAATTCCACAAAGAACCAGGCCATTAATTACTAAACATAATAAGCTAAGGCGATATATTTTTATGGTTTTTTGCTAATAGACAAACAAGATAATAAGCAAGAAAGCAATAAACTAATAATAATAGATGCGCACATGATATGAACAGTTAATAAAGAAACCATTGGATCATGGTTATGCAATCGATTAGGATAGATCAACAACTGATCTATGATACAAAAACATATAGTATTAAGCTTATATTCCTAGGAAAATGGAGCACATGACTATTCTATTCCCATGATACTAACACATTATCCGATTATGTTAAACTTCAATTAACAAACTAGAAACTCAAGAAAGATTAACAAATAATCCCAATTAGTCCACTAATTATGTATTTAATAGTGGTTAATTCACTAGTGCGATCAAATGAGACAGCTTGTTGTTCAACGAGGAACACGTGGTTGACCATTTGGGTAAATGTTATTTATTCATCAATTATTGGTCCACCAAGCTCGCTGACCCATTCAAGTTTCCAAGATTTAAAAATGAACGAGAAAAACAAACATACTATACAAAGACATTTTAGGATTTCTAAATGCAAGAAATCGTTCACAAACACACACACACAAATAAATAAAACAAAGGAATATTGCCAAAAATAACTAGCATCTAGAAAAAATCAATTAACTTTCTATAATAAGTTAATCTAACATCAATGAAGAAATGGTAGTTTTACTCATCAATTTCACACGGAAACTGATCAATATTTTTGCAAACACTGTCTACCCCAAAAATAGAGCCGTCTAGTTCACAAGATATTTGGACTAACCCCCACCGTTGTGACCAACTGACCTTTCAAATCATAAGTTACATACCGAATTTTTAAGCTGGCATTGGAGGAACCGGTTGATAGGGAAAAAGAAGGCAAATGAGAAATGTGTAGGAATGGCCCAAACAGAGATGATACCGGAGAGCTCTGCGATGTCGTCAGGCTGGCCCATGAACTTAAGAATCGGAGTCGCAAAGATGTACATTGGGAGGAGCAAGATGGAGAATAAGAAAAGAACAATCCAAGATCGCTGCAAATACACTCCAAACATGTCATACTTCTTTGCTCCAAACGCTTGACCGCACAGCGTTTCCAACGCAGTCGCCATTCCAATCTGCATATAAACATATATAGTTTCTTAACAAATTAAACCCAACATTATAATATAAGCTACATAAAAAGTATTGTTGCGTATATATACGAAGAGGCTATAGTTGAAGCCGATAATGACGTTGTTGACGATGGAGATGGCAGCGAGTTCTAGCTCGCCGAGGTGGCCAGCGAAAGCCTGAGTGATGACAAAGATCAAGTTGGTCGTGACTCTAGTGAATATAGCTGGTCCGACAATACGCCACAGCTTCTTCGTCTCTAGCCATATCTCTTTCTTTATTTCTCCGTTTTCCTCCTCTGCCACATTTTGATCCTTTAACAAAGGAATCTTCGCCTTCTCTAAAATACCTTCTGCTTCGTCGTCTCTCTCTCCCATCGCCGATCTTCAGTAAATTAACAATAAAAAAATAAATTGAGTAGATTAGAACAGCCAGAAAATTGATGATATAGGCTTTGAGTGGGACGACGCGGCACACCTGACACCTGTAAGATGTTTTTTTCCACGTTTGTTTTCAAACTAAAACAATAAATATATTAAAATTATACAATATGTGACAAATTCTTTTCTTTTGGACAGATATGTGACAGATTCTTGAAGCAGTATCACCACAAAAATGTGATGCTGATATGCTTTCTTTAGTTTAAAAAAAAATATTCATCTGAATCTAAAAATTCAGGATCCGGAAGCGGATCCATCCCAATTGGGTATCCAGCTTTTCAAATCGGATCTCGGATCCGAGTCCGATTATTTAGTCCCAACCCTAGAAAAAACTAAAGGAAAATATAAAAAAAAAAGAAACATGAAAACAAACTATATCTATAACCATTAATGTCATTTTAGGGTGCAAGCTTTAAAGGTTTTCATTCCCAACTGAAAATCTCTAAAGGGAGAGGAGTTTGGATTACATTTAAGTTAAACCAACCAATTAACCTCAGTAAATTTACTTATTAGAAACATCACACCAAGCTTTTCATGACCAGATTTTGTTTGTTGGACTTTTTAATTTAGTTGAATGTGACCGTTCACACCAAAAGGTCCAAAACTATATCAAGCTCGTCGAAGTTAGAGGATATAAAAACTTTAGTGGACCAATAATAATTGGGTTTAAAACGGCCCATTATCTCCAATTTAAATAATATACCTTCTCTTCTTTTTTTAATAAAAGCCATGGCCCACATAACAACGGTCCAATTTCACAGTCTAATAAATCAGACTTGTAACGGTCATCTACTTTTACTCCGCCAAAATTAATAAATTATAACCTGAAATTAGAAAGAGAAAAAAGGAAATCTAAAGAGACAAATAAAAAAGGAAATCTGAAGAGACAAATAAAAAAGGAAACCCTAAACCCCCAAATCCATGAGTACAACACTTCTTCTTCTTCTCTCTAAGTCCAGTTAAAAATCATCTCTTTGCAATGTTGACTCTTTAATCTTCGATTTATAAGCTCTCGAAGGAATCTATTACCTTCAATCTCTCTCGTTGTTAGCTCTTTGAATTGTAGAAGAGAATGGGTTGCTTACTTGGTTGCTTCGGTCGTCGGAAGAATCGTCGCCGTCAGAGACGCAGAGAATCTTTTCAGCCACGTTTAAACGTAAGTTCTTCTTCTTAGTGTTGATTTGCTGCAATTAAGCTAATTTCAGCTTCAATTTTTTGTTGGGTTTTGCTTTATCTGAAGTAATTTTGTTTCGTTTTATGTAGAGAATCTCTGAGGAAGCTGCAAAGGATGTTCTTTTGAATCTTAGGGTTCCTACTGTTGAAGAAGTCCCAAAGTATGCAAAAGATTCAACTGTTATGGAAGTCCCTAAAATCTCGGAGGTGTCTCCAAAGGATAATCATGTGAACGTTGTTGAGAAAGTCCCTACAGTTTCTGTAACTCCGATCACTGATATCTGGTAAGTGTTGTGGTTTTGTTCTTTCTACTTAGATTCATGTTTTGTGTTTTAGCTCAACAGATTTGACTTATTTGATTCTTTTCTTTAAACTGCAGTGACAAGGTTGAGGAGAAACAGAGTCCGAGTCCAAGTCCAAATCGTAAGAGAGTAACTTTTGACACCAATGTTAAAACATATGAACACATTGCAGTAGATGAATCTGTTGAGCTCTTTGAAGAGAAGAAAGAAGAGGTGAAGTCGAGGCAGGCTCGATGTTCGTCTGAAGGGAGCGATGTTACTTCTAACTCGTCAGGGTCTTATCCTTCTAACCATAGATATCAGAATTGCAGAGAGAGTGATGATGAAGAGGAGGATGTAACGGATTGTGACGATAGCGATCTTGAGGATACTGATGATGATGATTGTGGGCTGCTAGATGATGACTATTATAATGATGACAATTATGAGGACAAGCTGCACAACTGGGATAAAGTAGTTTATACGGAGGAGATTGCGGATAATGTTATGGATATAGAGAGGGTTGAAGAAAAGGGTAGTGTGAGTGTTAGAGACAGAAGTGGATATGTCAATGCAGTACTGAACCCGATTGAGAATCTTTCCCAATGGAAAGCTGTGAAAGCCAAAGGAAGAACAACAACTCAAACACAGCCTCGGAAGGAGAATGTGATAATTGCTTCCTTCAGCTTGGAGTCTCAGGTTGATGATTTATCATCAACATTCAGCTTGAACCGGAAATCAAGAGATGAAACTGAGAAACAGAGAACTCAAGAAATAGCTGTTGATGCTAGTCTTTCAACTTGGTTATCCACATCACAAACCACGACCAGCGGTTGTAGCAGTGTTGAAACCACAATGTCCGAGAAGAAGAAATACTCGAAACTGGTTCAATGCCATGATGAAAGACCTATATTGGGCGCGTTAACTGCAGAGGAGATAAAGCAGTTCTCAGCTACGAATTCGCCAAGGAAATCGCCAAGTAGAAGCCCTGAATCACCGATAATTGGAACAGTTGGTGGTTACTGGAACAGTCACTCAATGGCAACGAACAAGTACAGTCGAAGTTCTTAGAACTCCAATTCCACAACAGAGAAAGAATTCCACACATGTTTGGTTACTACATTGCCTTTGTGAAATTATTTTTATCACTCTGTTTGTTTGTGTGTGTGTGGTTGATAACAAAATCGTTGTGTTTTGTGTGTGATTTGATTTAGTAATATTCATTCTATTTGTTTGTATTTTACAGAAATTTGTCTACTTTATTTCACAAGTGAATCAAAGTTTTGTATTTTTTTTCCTCCTTACAAATCCATATAATCCAACAAAGAACACCCAAATCGGAAAAATAGGCCAAGCAAAATGGCTCAAAATAGCGGTCCAAAACGAAAATGCGGTTCCTCATTTAACAGTCGACGCCACATTGCTTCAGTAACGGACCAGTCTGTTTCGGCAAGAACGGATCAATCCGAACCCAAACCAAAGAGAAGATCGAAGCGAGAAGGATAGACCAAAGAACAACAATCGTCGGTGTTCGGTTTTGTCTACCCATCAAACCTTTGAGGAAAGGATAAAGATGAACAATGACCCAAAACGCGAAAAACAGTTTCCCAAAAAGCGGTCCCCAAGAACCATATCCATTGTTAATAGCGTCAGAAACTCCGGCAACAACACCGACCATGTTGAGAATAATGAGAGTTGTCGGAGGGATGAGAAGGGTTGTCCATTTAAAGAGGTAAAGATCTCCAAACTCATCGGCTTCGTCACTGGCTCCTTTTGACGTGACGGTGAAGTTAGTGTCAACACCAAAGAGAACTTTAAGAAGACCTTGAAAGACAGCGAAGAGATGAGCTGAGACACCGCCAATCACCCAGAATTGCTCGTTACGCCAGAGGTCATTGATGCTTACACCACTCCACCGGAGTTCTAAGATAGCCGTTGCAATGATTGATAGGAACAGAGCTAAGAACCATATGCTTGCGAAATTGTTGATCTGAATCAAAAGAGAGCAAAAGGGTGTTAATAAAGTATAATCATTTCTAATTGTCAAAAAAAAAAGTATAATCATTTCTTCGATTTTGTGACAAATACATTTAGGGTAACAGTGAATTTTTATATAACTAAGGGGTAAAAGAGTTAAATATTTGGAATTTAGGATATAAACTTTAGGGGTAAGAGTGCAAACTTTTAGGAGTTTAAGGGTTAAAAAAAACTAGCCGTAGGATTGATGGAACTGGTTTCTAAAATATAGTCGCAAAAGAAGTCTCTTATAAACGTTTGGGTAAAATAATTATTTTTTCATGAATTATGGTTAAAGTGTAAAAACCATTAGGAGTTTAAAGTATACATAGATCATGAGCACTTACCGTAGGAATGATGAACTTGCCGGTGAGAAGACAAACGGCCGGAATAGTACAATAGGCAAGTAGAGGAATAGAAGTGAAAGGATAAACAATTGTGTTGATGTAAGCAAGACGTTCTAGAATCTTAAGCTTGCCTCCCCAAGCATACCACAAAGGACAATGACGACTAAAGAAGATTTCGACGGAACCAAGAGCCCATCTAAGAACTTGGTGCAACCGATCAGATAAATTGATCGGAGCTGATCCTTTGAAAGCTGGTCTTTTAGGCATACAGTAAACTGATTTCCAACCTCTACAATGCATTCTAAATCCAGTGAGGATATCTTCTGTTACTGATCCATAAATCCATCCAATCTGAAACACAACAATGAAACATAGTTCAAAAATCAAGAGTCAAGCACTAAAATCCATACTCAAATCAATATTAGTATTAGATAACAGCTTTTTGGTTATCTTTCTAATTTATATTTGCAAAAGAAAAAAAGGATTGATTAAACATATATTGCAAATTGTAAAATCAAAATAACTAGTAAATCAAACTTTTTATTTAGTCAATCTATATATTCTACAAAACAATTATAACTAGTAAAATTCAATTTAGTTGATGAATTCAGTCATTTAAATTCGCGAGTTACGGATAAATATTTAAAAATGTAAACTAAAAATAAAATAAATTTTCGAGTAATATGTGGTTGACAAAGGAAAAAGTTTTTGATTTTATTTTAATCTTTAGAAATTATAATAGAAGTTTATTTTATTTTTGTTTTTTTTAAACTAATGTTTTGAAAATTAGTTTTTATTATTATTTCAAAATATTTTTGTATTACTTGAAAGTTATTTTGTTAATTGTCTTACTCTTAGCAATTCTGCAATATTAGGAATTCCACACTATAAAGTATAAATATGATTATTTACCTCTTTGCCCCATTCAGTCTTCTCTTCATAACCACAGCTAATAACATGAATAGCTTCTTTGATCAACGAGCTCGTGTTCGTCGCCTCCGGCAATCCTCCGTTCTCCATCAACGTCGACGCAATAAACACAGGAGACATTCCAAATCTCTTCTCAAAATTCTTCTGCGACATTAACGAAGATTTCTCAAGCTCATCATATCCTTCAAGCCCTTCCTCAATATCTTCCAAATCAAAAATCGCCTCCGTCGATGATCGTTTTCTACTATAGCTGCTCATCGTTTTATCATCACTCTTCTTCTTAGTCTTCTTCTTTAGTTTCGAGAACAAGCTCTTGATTCCTGATTTCTTCTTTGACGAATCTGATTTGTGATTACGGTTACCTCCGCCGCAACAACAGCAGATCCACGACGGCCAACAATCACATGTCATTTTCTTTCGTTTTTCCGATACCGGAGGTTCGTATCCGTATAATGCTGGTCTATTGAATACACATCCTGTTCCTACATAGACTGGTCCTTGGATTCCATCTAAGCCTCTCATGTTTATCTGTTATAAACAAAAATCAGATTTAAGGGTTTTGAATTTTGAATTCGGGGGTTTTGCTAATGAAGACTTACATCGAAGAAGACGATGTTTCTGTTGGCGTATCGATCGTTAAGATCGATTCCGTCGAATCTTTGTGGGAATTGGACATAACAGAGCTTTTTACCAAGCTGTGGATCCATTAGAAAGCACATTGATTCTCTTATGGCTTTACTGTTGTTGATGTAATGGTCACAGTCGAGATTAAGCATGAATGGAGCATTAGTGAGTACTGCAGAGACTCGAACCTGCGACATCACCCGAAAACAAGTTAGATTTGGTTTCTTAGTGAGCTTTTGACTGTTTGATTTGCTTTGCTTTGCTTACCATTGCATTCATGGCTCCAGCTTTCTTGTGGTGTGCGTAACCAGGACGCTTCTCTCTTGATACATACACGAGACGTGGCAATTCGTTACCATCAATGTCGAATGCTCCTTCTTTGCCGAGATACACCTGAAAAAGTTGAATCAAAGTAGTTGGTTAGATCCAAAGGTGGAACCTTTGATGGTATATCGTAACCGTTGGGATTTGAGGTTTTCGTGGTGACCTGAATCATCCCGGGATGATCACGAGTGTTATTCCCAGGCCATGGTGTACCATCTTGCATAACCCAACCTTCTTCAGGCTTCTTTTGAGCTTTAGCTACTAAAGCATTGATCCTCACTTTGAATTCTTCATATTCTCTCTGCAAAACACTGACAAGTAAGTAAAGAAGATATGTTCTGTGGTTTAAAAGTAAGAGATCTTTCTTCACTGACCTTCATTGCTCTGCGATCTTTGACGAATGTAGTTTGGACTTTATCCTTTAGGTAATCAATCTTCTCTGAGAAGTAAAACTCTGGAGCTCTTGGCTCAACATTGTACTTCTTGCAAAACGGAACCCATCTCCTTGCAAACTCGGAAGTTTCGGACAATGTATCGAACAGGAGCATTGATGCACCGTCATCAGACACATAGCAGCTCACCTTATTCACTGGGTAATCAACGGCTAAGATCGAAAGAATTGTGTTGGCTGTGATTATGGGAGGTTCCTTGAGCGGATCCACTGTACTGACAAACACATCAACCGGTGCAAGCTTGTTCTTTTCCCCATCCCGTTCAAATCTCATAGAGAGACGGTCAAGGTAGGTTTCTCGGTTAATCGGAAACCATTTCGGGAACTGATCAAGGATCCAAGAGAGAGCGAACCAGATCTCGCAGATGACTGAGATAAGCCAGAGAGGGTATGCGTCTTTGGCTGGTGTCAAGATACGGAAACGGAAGAAGAAAACTAAGATCACAAGGCGAAGAACGATCACGATGCGGTAAGGACTGATTTTGCTCGAAGAGATTGGGACTTTTCTCCAGAGAGGTTGTCTTGCTTCAGCATCTCTGTAAACAACAAGAACTCAGTTACTTACGCTTCAAGTCTTTAATACTTGAGATAAAAGGAAAAACAGATTTTTGTTTATTACAGGTATTCTTCTTCATCATCTTCTTTGTCTTCGTTTGTTTGTTCTCCTTTAGTCACTAAACCTCTCTTCTCTTGCCTCGCTTTCCATTTATCTACACGTTCTTTCCACTCCGCATCTGTGTAGCCATCTCTCTCAGCTTCAAAGTCTTTCCCCAACACTTCAAATCAAATCATACAGAAACAGGTCTCAAATTTTGCGTTTGCACATCTATAGGTATTTACATATTTCACACATATTTTCTATTTATACCACTTCCGGTGGAAGAAAAGGCTCGACCATTTGGACGCCATTGCTGCTTACTGTTGTAGTCTCCATTTTCCTGCATTACCGAGAAAATACTCAGAATTTGATCCAAATGGGAAAGAGAGACTATAAAGAAAAAACATGAATCAAAGTCAAATAGTACCGATCCATAGGCAAAATTCTGGTGAATGGAGGAACCATCCTGGCGATATTTGATATTCAACTCATCATCTGAATCATCAGGACCATTGTTTTCTTCATCTCCGGCGATTTTTGGAGAGCCTTCAAGCAAAACAATTCACCAGTATGAGAGTCAAGCTAGATATAGTTTTGAGAGGAAAACAGGGTTTAAGTTAATCTACCTTTGTGGCGTTTGTAAAGAGTGTTGCATTGAGGGCAACATTTGTTACCGTTGCTACGCTCATATTCATAGCAAGGTTTGCAAACCGGGTAAACGCACACGTGACACGCCACAAAAGTCTGACCATTGTCATCGTCTTTGACCTCATCGCCACAGACTTTGCAAATCTTAGCCGAGAATGAGGAATGACGATGCTGCATCCACGAAATGTACATTACGTTGAGATTTTAATGTGAATCCAAATGAAAGAATTTGGTAAAGAACAAAACCTAGGAAACAAGTTTCGGTTTTGTTTTCTCTTACCTCATCGTCGAAGCTGGCCATGGTGTTTGGTTCCATGGCGAGGTACACTGAGCTCTCGGAAGCAGAGCAGAAGGTGGGGTAGAGAAATGTATGTGACTATGTGTTTTGATGATTGAAGAGATAAAGAGGTAATATAAGGGTAAGATGTTTGAATTTGTTGTGAAGAAAACTGAGGTTGTACCAAACTGTGAGTGAAATTGGGTCTAAGGTTTGTGTCATAAGAAAGCTTCAAGAGACAGCAACAAGATTTGGTGGAAGAAGGAGACAGCTCAGTGTAGTTAGTGTTTTTATATAATTTAATTGCTTGAGCTTCCAACTTCTACTGTTTGTTATTCTTTTGAGTTCTTTAGAATTTGTATAACTTAGAGTAGCTTTCAAGTTATTATGTATTTCTACTTTAGTCTTACTTAATATTTTGTATCTTATAAACTTTACCAAATCTGGCTATGTTCTTGAATCCAATCAGGTAGAGAAAGAGAAAGAGGAGATTATATAACAAAAGCCCAAAATCAATTTCACAAAGGCCCAAAATGGTAATACAGAAGGAAAAAAAAACACAAAGATGATCATGGTTCATGCATGGATCATAAGCATTTGAATTGGTTATATAAACCAGAAATGAAAAGAGGGAGAGAGAAAAAAAAGACTCAAGAATCAGAATGAAACTCTGATCTTATTGTTTTGTTAGTAAATAAGATTTAATCAGGCGACATAGTAGATGGAGTTAGGGAGCTTGAAGGTTCTCTTGGGAACTGGACAACCAGAGAAGCTGTTCCATTGTGCACCCATCACTCCCCAAACTCTGTACCCAAGACTTGTAAGCCATGTCCTCAAATCTGCTTTGTATTGGCTCACACTCTTCTTTTCATCATCTTCTCCCCTGCATAGGTTTGATACTTTTGTTATACTTGGCTCATTATGTTATACCAAAATGCTCGAATTATATTGATTGCTCATAGATTTATATGGACCAATGCATGTAACATAATCATAACCCGAGTTCAAACTCGATAAGAACTAGCTAGATATGATAAAGAATTCCACTATTTTGTCCCCAAATTAGACATAAATACCTATTAATGTTTTAAATATGATTTCACAACCAACTCTTTAATTACTATCTTTTCTTTCTTTACTAAACTAAACAAATTAATGACACAACCATAAATGCTGAAAACATCTTAAAGTCTCCAAAACCTTAAATAACTTACCTAAAAGAAACTCAAATAGCTAATGTTTGTTTTAAATAGATAAATTTGGTTTTTAGGGTTTTTATTTCGATTATGGTCTATAGTTCTTTGTGTTTAGAGAATAAATGAAGTCAACAGAACGACAAAATTTATCTGAAGTGTTCTAGTTTTACTTTTTGATTTGGTGAAATTAGAATTTAAATTTCGGTTTAATGCGGTTATTAAATATGATTCGAACCTCAGAAGGAGGTTAGACCAGCTGTGGTAACCGGCTTCAATAAGATTTTCGACGGTGGCAGATCTGAGATACTCTTTACGAGAAGAGATCAAAAAGATCTTGAAACCTCTCTCTCTGATCTCATGGTACAACTTCACCATGTGTGGAACCGCTGGTGCCTTGCCCGAATTTTGCCATTCCTCGAACTTGGTCGTGTTCAGTTGCTCACCACTGTTTCAAATCAATGTAACATGTCAATCCCGGTTTCATTCTAAACCGAATTAAAGCTAACCAGAAAACAAATGAAATGATTAGAGGTAGACATTTAAACCCATCTAAACCAAAATTCAAGCCAATTTTTTTTTATGTGACATAATCATTTTTTTTTGTTCAAATATAATTCGGATCTTTAATATCCATAAATCAAACCAAAAACCGAATCAAGGCTAATGTATATGGTTAAGTTTAGTTTATTTACCCGAAACAACCGTTGCTCTTGTGGTAAGGAATGGTTGAGAGAAGAGTGTCATCAATGTCAAAGATCCAAGCATCCATGCCATCGCATGTCTTCTTCTCGCAACAAGTTTTTCCGAGGTAGAGGATGGCTTCATCGACGGCTCTCTCCACGTCATCTTCGTATTGAGATGAGGTCATGTACTTTTGGACGAACCATACACATTCCTGTGGAACCACCTTAAAGTCCCTTATGTTGTTAAGCTCCACGTTGACTCTCCAGCTCTCACAGTATCCGTTTAGGTTGGGAGCTTTCAAAGATGTGACGCCGGTTTGGCTAGTCTTCGTGGTGGTTGTGGTTCCTTTGAGCTGGCTCAGGATGTTCCAGTCACGAGCTGAGACAATTCCGGCGAAGAGGAATGTGAGGGTTAGCGAGAGCAACAAGGATCTAGCCATGTTGAGTTTATTAGTGGTGTTGGGATCTGATCTCTAATATGGTTGTGTTTATATAGAGTATGTCGAAGTGCAAGTCAACAAAATACAAAAAAAAATGAAGTTTATTAGATTTACTACTGGATGGGTTTAGTTCTAGTACTACTAACTATAGCATCACATGTATGGGTTAATTTTTTTTAGGAAGATTTTTTTGATATTGTTAATTAACAAATCACCTTAAATAATTTGTGAAATGTCAACAAAAACACAAAGTAAGGTTTAAAATATTTTCTCCAAAATACTAGTTTTGTTTCTTACATTTAAAGATAGAATGTCATTAGACATTGATATTGTTATACATATCTTGTCATCAATTTTTTTCTTTTGTTAAAGATGGTTTTAACTTTTGTTGCACGACGTTAGTTTTGTCTATAGCTACCAAATAATTATTTGCATTTTATCCAATAGAAACAAACAAAAAGATTAAAAATATAACATTTTTAGTTCAATTATTATAAGACATTTACAGATAAATTTTGTCATGTTCATGTGATCAAATACAATATACATTAAAATACTTTGGGGATGAATGTGAACGACAGCACATTTTCACATAGATATACAATAAATCTAGAGTTGGAGGAAAGTGGGCACCATGTCTTGATGTGAAATAGGCAACTTGGAGAAATAAGTTGAGAAACATCCATTCCAGCTCATGCTATTTAATATAATCAGCTGTGTTGGCTGTCTGAATAAATGTATTCTTAGCTAATTTATACTCCGGATATGATCAATTCTATTAAAAAAAGATATAAATAAGTATAACTATATACATATCTATGTATATGTATGTGTATGTACAACCAAAAAGATGTTAAAAGGTTGATGGATTAGTGTAAATCGATTAATCAAGTTAATTACCTTGGTCCTGTGGTAATTCTCCAGTACAGAGTCTTGGATTCGAGTCGTCTTCTTATCCACTTAGCCGCACTTTAAATTTAGAATATTTTCGAGTGTATACACAAATACAAAGCTTCGTATGATTAGTCTTTGGGCCTAAAAAACTTGTAGAATTTCTAGGGTTAACACAACTAATTCCTAATGTCATTTGAATAATGATTGTTAGAAGTCATTTTCACACAACTATTACAATTATTTTGTTAAAATCATCTCTTTTGAGAAGACCTATGAAACTATTCGACTTTCTGGAAGATCAGTATGTATGGATTCCATCGCTTCAACATGTATAAAGAGGGTTTGGAGGTCGCGATGAATGACTGCTCTCTCTTGGCGATTTTGGTTGGTCATACTTCGTTTCAGCTAAAACGTGTTCAACTGTAGATTTTTTTTTGGATACATTAGAGGAAAATAAATATATTTTAATGACATAGATAAGGAAATCAATTATATTATGTGTTTCCACATAAATCATCATTTTTTTCAGAAATCAAAATCTTTTAGATTGCATAGACCTTCTAAAAATAATGGATACACATTTGGACTAGCCAACTTTCTCTACATGTTTAAATATATTTTCTTCTCTAAAACACAATTTTCAGCTTTTGATATCATTCATATTCTTCGATTCTCGATATAAGAATAATTAGTCTCAAAAGACTAAAAATCGTAAGATTTATCATGAATCAATTAGTAATTATCTTTTGAAACTTTTAAAACTTGGTAGAGCTATCTACAGTTAATACTTACACATTCGCTCTTGTGAGATAATAATAATAAATATTTGGAAAAAATAAATAAATAATATATGGTATGCAAAATCAAAGTTTACAATCTTTGATCTATGTTCCATTTTGTATATACTTTATTTCAAATTGTAATATATATGAGTATCTCGGATCGAAATAATAATTATTAGAATTTGTCTAACAGAAATCATTTTTTTTGTTGGTAACAGATTAAGACGAAGAGATTACAGATTTGAACAAATATTAATCATGTATATATAGATATGTCTTGCAAGTTCTTAAATTATTGACCGAATTTTGTTTGTAAACATTAACATTATTTTATATGTGAATGGCTGAACTCATGTGTATTGTTAACCTAGTCCTCATTCGTTTACATTACATCCTTAAGAACATTTCCCACGTTCTAATATATTTTGATTTGTTTAACATTACATATATGGTGCGACTTTAAGATATATGTATCTTGTACCAAATCCAAGTGATTGCATTCACAACTCATACAGTTCTTGATCAGTCTGGATCCACACAATCGGCAACCATGAATTGCTTTTTCAATACTTCAATTCCAATTTTTTTTTTTAATGTAAGTACTGAAAATTATTTGTCATTTATACATATTTAGGACCATTTCGTTAATTACAACTCTTCTTGACAAATTTAGAATAAATATTAACTTTCGTTCATAATAATTGACGGGTCTCTTGACTTTGTCTGTCCTTTATCCATGTGTGAGCGACGGGATTGGCTTTCTGGTTAGTGTAGGGATGAATATAAATACATGATCTTATTTGCTTCAAAGATTTTCATTATATATTAATTAGAAATCATTTGATTAACAATGGATTTATTAGATAGATGTCATGTTAACTACTCCGAAGTCCGAAAACATACGATTAATCAAATTCATAAATTCAGTTGACAAAACAAATAAAACCAAAGTGTTACCAATTTTGGATTTAATTGAAAAACAAACAGATAAGCCATTTCGTCACATATGATGTCAAAAATAAAATTTAATAAGAAAATAGTTGTTTTTGTAAATAAAAAATTTAAAAATTAATCGTGTTTTGTCACTTTTATAATTGGTTGTCCAATTATGTTTGGTCTTATTAAAAAATTTAAACAAACAAGCCATTTTCGTCACATGTGATGTCAAAAATATAATAAGAAAGTTGTTGTTGTAATTAAAAAAAAATTATCCGTATTTTCGTCTCTCTTTTTTTTTTTGTTGTTGTCAAATTCTTTATGGACGGTTCCGGTCCGGTTCGGTTCACAGACTCTGAGCCTGAACATCTTATTTTTAGAATGGCTAAACATCGTGTAGTTCCCAGTACACAAAAACGTCACAAAGTTCTTAGTTAGAAAACCAAAACCTTATTATTCAGAATACCAAATTCTTCTAGGGCAACGAACGCGCGGGAAAGAACCCAAAGACAGAAGCTTATCACTGATTCACGATCATGCCTCACACCAATCAGTCAATTCCCTTGTGCTTTTATGAATTAGGGTTTGTATCGTTCGAATCGAATCAAAAAATAAGAAGAAATGGTTTGGAATTACCCAGAAATTTCCAAGGAAGATTTCATAAAGCTATTGAAAGGGTTTGTGGATTTGCTTATACTTGCATCTGGGTTTCAATCTTCTGGTGTTCCTGCTCATTGGGATGCTGAAAATTGCAAGAAAGCTCTTCAATGGGGTCTCTTCTTCGAAAATGTTGGCTCTTTTTTTTCTCACTCTTCCGTTAAATTTGCTTCATTGCTTTCGTTTTTGTTAATCTTAGAATTCTGCTTTTAGGTTTTAAGAAGCATAAATAGTTCAGATACGTTTGGGGAATCTATGAGAGAGCTTGACGAAGCTATATCAGAGATGAAATCTAACCCTTTGTTCCCAAAGGTTGTGTTTTTATGTCTTTTGATTATCATTAGTGAAACTCAAGGTGGATTTTAAATTGGAAGAATTGTTTGTTTGGAAAAAAAAATTCAGGGTTTGGAGAATTTATCATCAGATAATCTTTCAAAGGGGAGAGAGTTTGTCTTAGAGCATTTGATGAATAACTCGACATTGAAGGATAAACAACTCCAAGCTATTCTAGTTGCTGCGGTGGAATCAGGTGACGGTATTAGAGAGATAATTGATGGGAAACTCTGTAAGAGGCAATCTGTTGTGTCCTGTGTATCAGCACTTGAAACTGGTTTGAAGATCCTTTCTAAGCACATAGAGCCTAAAGAGTCCCTACATAGAGAAGACAATGATGCAACTTTCTTGGGGTATGTTTGGCTTTCTAAGTATTGCAATAATCTTGGTGTACTTGTTGATGAGCTTAATTTGATTCCTTTTTTTGCTTAGTTTGGGACAACAGCCTATTGAGCTTTTAAGATGGAATATCTGGCAGTCGAAAGCGATATCTTATTTTCTTAGTAAGAGAACGTTAAGATTAGTATCAGGAGCCAGCTTGATATTTTCTGCACCAAAAGCTCAGTGGGTAGAAATGTTGAGAAGGTTGCGTGTTTCAGATAAGAATGATGACGATATATTCATCGAAAAGATTGTAAGTTGATCTGATTCTTGAACTAGGTATATTCATATTGGACTCTTTTGGTTTGTAAGAAATGGTGGTCACTCTTACTTGAACACTTGTGGTGATATTGTTTAAGGGCAGGAGCTATTGTTACTAGGATGTGTAACAAGCAGATGGACCCATTTAATCGAAGGTATCATGTCAGTTTCCTACAAATCTGTCACTGTGTCAGAAGAATACGAGGAGTTATGCAAGCTTCTTCTTCAAAGATCTAAATGCTTAAAACAGAACGAGATTGCTTTGAATTCTAAGGTCACTTTTTCAATTAGAATCATTTATTGAAAGTTTTAGTTTTCTTGCTATATGTAAATCAGGTTTCTAACTTTCTTGGTTTGTTCTTATATAGGTTGAAGAGATTCTAGAGTATCTAACAGAAATACTTGAGAGTCGTTTTCATCAGCTCTGGAAATTGCCTTCTGCCCTTACCGCAGCTGCAATTCCATCATGGTAATTTCAACTCTATAGTTCATCATCTTAACATTGGATCTAATTATAGGTCTGATGCCACAACATAGATTTTGTATTCTGGTCCTGGTTAAAGTAACATTTTGTTAAAGATCTTGAACCATGGTATCACAGGTCACCGCTGTTTGGTCTGTATTTTGGCGGAATAGAGAAACAGTTGAAACTAGACCACTCAACAACAAGGTCAAGTTTCTCTCTAAAGATCAGTTTCACATTGTTCTTGAACCCAAACAGTTAGAAATCGACATCCATATATCTACCTGTTTCCTTCTCTTCTGCAGATTTTGCAGCTGCGATAAAGATCTAAACGAGCACAATGACTGTAAGTTACACAACTACATAGTACTTTCCTTGAGTTTTACAAGTTCCCTTGAGATATCTTTTCATTAACTTAGATGGCATTGTGTTCATACACGTAGGTGAGCTCGCGGAAAGAGTTTGGTGCTTGTACGTATTCCATATCTGCATATGCCACTAGAAAAACTAATGGTCATTGATCAATACAAGAAGATCAGTTTCTTCAAGGTAAGATCACATTGATGCAGATGTTTTGTCAAAATATCTTATGAAAACTCTGTTTTCTTGCGTTTGCGATTAGATGATAAAGATACAATAAATGGTATGATGGATGAGTAACAGAAAGATCCAGAAATGAATTGATTTCTAGTTCGAGATATTTCCTTAGCTTTATTTTGGTTGTTTAAAATTGAATTCTCTTTGTTTATAATTGTTATACATCGTTGTCGTTTTGACTCATGTATCTTTACTTTTACGTCATGTAACAAGAAAGCAATTACGCGTGGGGTCTTCCTTTTAGGCATAATCTTGTCATTTTGGTATATGCTTTGTATCAATCCATGTCATGATCTATCCTAAAACGTCGTCGTTTATGCCATGGACGGTGTAGACTGGTAGACACTCATATCTCACTTTAACCGAATGTTTCCGAAGAATTTCAGACAAAAAAAACTGATGAAAAAAATGAGTTTGCATCAGATAATGCTTTTTGATAAAGGGGTTTCAAAAGTGGAATTCTTATTATTTTTTCGCCAATAGTGGGATTAATTTAGTCGTTGAGATTTTTGCTTCACCGTTGGTTTATTGGTTCTAATAAAAGTTGTATTTGATTCTCCACCCAAAGTTGGGACGGGTTTATGACCCATAAATTAGGCTTGTGATGTGGAGCTGACACTAACTAAATTTTCAAACATATCTTGAAAATTTATATTCATTCATTAGAAATTTATATTCATTCATTATAAAGACTAAATCTCAATAAATGGGAGTGTTAATTTGACATATGAACTATGAAACGTATCATTTTACTATATTTTGTATTAACCATTTGGTAATGTATTGATGTCCTATCTTAAGTCATGTCATAGTGTAGCTCTTTTAAAACCTTTTGTAGGTCGTTTATAAACTTGCTAGATGTACGCCATGATTTTGCCTATAGATGATTTCATTTAGCCACTACAACATAGAGTTAATGTGCAAATATGTCACGAGGTAGTTTATTTAAGTGGTAATAGATGATGAAATAGATTGAATTGTTTTTTATAATATTAACTTTTTCATACTAGTGTATTAGACAAACAAAAAAGAAGTGGATATATGGTGATGAATGACGCACTTTGGATAATTCTTTGGCATATGAATCATGAATCACTCTACTATATTTCTTTTTGTATTGAAATATGTTAATCTACTGATGATTTATCTACTAACTCATGTCATTATGTTGGTCGTTTAAACCCATCTTTTTTTTTTGTTAAAAGGGTCGTTTAAAATCTTGCTAAAACACCATGATTTGCCTATTAATGATTTCATTTAGCCACTAAAACATAGAAGTTTATGTGCAAATACGTCACGAGGTAGTTCACTAAAGTGGTAATAGATGAAATAGATTGAATTACTTTTATAATGTTTAATTACTTAGCTTTTTCATATTTGTATATTAGGCAAACAAAAAAAATGGATATATGGTGGTGAGTGATGCTCTTTCGACTATTCTTTGACTATACACTTTTAGTCCACGAATGATAAATCCACACGTTGCAAATCCCATAGCCTCCCTCTCTATCTCTCACTTTCTATCAAATTTAGCTCTTTAAATGTTCCTCACATTCTTTGCTTCTTTGTTACTTCTTACACATTTTCTCACTCTCACAAATCTCACACACACAGAGTAAACTAACTCTAAAAGCTATGAACAAACAAAGTTTGAAGAGACTTCAGTTCCGGAGATGGGGAAAGCGAATCGGAAGCTCGACGACGGCTTCAGCAACGCTAGGAAACACCGAGGAAAGAACGATTGTGGCGTTTGCGTTCTCATGTTGTGGAAAACCACGTGTTCTCGTGAAGCAGTTTGTTTGGAGGCTTAAATCGCGCTTAAGGTGGTCTCGGAAGAGTGATCATAATAATATTCAGTGTAGTTATGATCTCCGGAGCTATCATCTGAATTTCGACGACGGTTGGTCTCGCCGACGGTGATTTTAATTACATAGACGTTGCTATTATTGTCTATATATGGAGCCTTTTCTTTTCATATTTTGTAGTAAATTAAATTCTCAATCTGAAAAGATGATTTTTTTTGTTTCGTGTTTTCTTGCATACAAAATTGCAAGATCTTGATATTTCTATTCATAGGCTTTAACTTTTGATCCAAATACAAATACTTGTCATAGAAAACAACATTTGTATGAGCCTAATTTATCTTAGCTTTGTAGTCTTCATTTTTTCTTGCAACACTATTAACTCGTTGTGTTTTTCGTTGATGATATATATGATGTTGATGAATTGGTAAACCCATAGATGACATAATAAATATAATTGATGTGGAAGAAAAAGATATCGGACCAGTTAAGATTTTCTGAAAATTGAAAAATGAGAATGTATTCATAAAAAGTATTTTTAAAATTTTTATGTTTTGCAGATGAAATGTTAAAATCAAAGTAAAATAATTGCTGTCATTTTATTATTAATGAAGCAATCAATTCAGTCATCTAACATTAACATATGTCCCCACAGTGTTTCTAATTACCACTCAATACACAATTTTTGGATAGGGAAACCTCATAATTGTTTTTTTTTTTGTTTTGGGGTGGGCACAAAACAAGTCTTAAATTCAACAATCTGAATCTAAACCAAATTTCATATAAACAAATTTGGGCAAACAAGTTATTTTGATAAAAGTAACCATTACACTCCAAAAGAGGATGAATTTAAAGAAGACAATGCACTATTTGCTAAAAGATATCGAGAAACATAATTAAAAGATAGCAAGATAAACCGGAGCCGGAGAAGAGTAATGTCGTAGAAAATTCTCCTAAGCTCAACAGTAGATTCTTCATCATTAAAAGAGGCCAGTGAACAAGAGTCTGAGAATTAGAGAACACATGTAAACTAAGAGCATTTTCAATGGTAAGAGCCCCTCAGCTGCTTTCACCATTTTTTAATAATAAATTTTTGAATTTTGTGAGATGAGAATTTATGTTATTTTTAAAATTTATTTTATTTCACAGAACTGAAAAACTATTATAATTCATAACATTGATTTATAAATTAGTGAAACACTCTATATACTCTATATCCACTCTATTTTATAATTTTATAATTAAAATGTTTGGAAACATTTTAATTAGTGAAACACTTATATCCACTTGGGCCTAGAATAAACGTAGTTGGGCCTGCTTTCAAATGGATACAAAACATATCGTTTTACGTCTTTCGTCTCTCTTCTCTCGCCGAAGGAAAAAAATTCAGCCATGGCCAATTGCTTCGCGCCACAATTAACCTTCCCGTCCTTCTCGCCACGCCATTTCAGCCCTAGAATGTCGCACCAATCACCAAAACCAAGCACGAGCACCACCACAAGCATCTTCACCTCCGCCACAAAGCTACTATGGGGACCATCTCTTCCTCCAGGTCTACTTATCTCCACCGCTCGAACAGCTTGGACAACCGTGTGGCAGCTCATGATGACCCAACTCGCTCCATCCGATTCATCCGGGTCATACACCCGACCCACTTCAAAATTTCGTCTCGACCCGACCCAATTCACTTCCGCTGCTTCCTCCGAGCTCCACCTCTACGTTGGTCTTCCTTGCCCTTGGGCTCACCGAACCCTAATTGTCCGTGCTCTCAAGGGTTTAAACGACGCCGTTCCGGTCTCAATCGCATCACCTGGTCAAGATGGATCATGGGAATTCAAGAATAATAATATCCCAATCAAGGATAAGGATAAACTTATCCCGAGTTTGGATAAAGCAAACCGGTGCCGGAATCTTAAGGAAGTGTACAAATCTAGAAGTGGAGGTTACGATGGGAGGTGTACTGTTCCAATGCTGTGGGATTTAAGGAAGAAAGATGTTGTTTGTAACGAAAGCTATGATATTATCGAGTTCTTCAATTCAGGTTTAAACAAATTGGCCCGAAATGATAACTTGGATCTCTCGCCACCAGAGTTGAAAGAGATGATACAAGGTTGGAATCAGATTGTGTATCCTAAAGTTAACAATGGCGTTTACAGGTAAATTGGAAAACATCATTACAATGTTTATAGAATGTTACAATGGCGTTTACAAGTAAGCGGGATATCAAAAAAGCTATAGGAATGGAGTGAATTGTTCCAAATTTGATGCGGGTTTAGCTCATAGCTTGTGTTCTTAATGCTGCAATGTGTGTTTGATGCTAAAGTTGATGACTTTGTTGTGTGGTAATTTGCTTGCGATATTTTTTGAAAGGTGTGGGTTTGCGCAGAGCCAAGAAGTGTATGATGGAGCTGTAAAATGAACTCTTTAGTATTAAAAGCTATAGAAAGCAACTGAATTGTTCACATTTGATGCGGTTTTTGCGTAGCTTGTGTTCTTGATGCTGCAATGTGTGTTTGTTGCTAAAGTTGATGGCTTTGTTTGTTGTGTCATGTGTGGTGATTTTTGAAAGGTGCGGGTTTGCGCAGAGCCAAGAAGCGTATGATGGAGCAGTGAATGAACTCTTTAGTACCTTAGATGAGATTGAGGATCACTTGGGTAGTAATAGATACTTGTGTGGAGAAAGGTTGACATTGGCTGATGTATGTCTGTTCACAACTCTGATTCGTTTTGATTCGGTTTACAACATTCTATTCAAATGCACCAAGAAGAAGCTTGTTGAATACCCAAATCTCTATGGCTATTTGCGCGAGATTTACCAGGTTCCTCTTCTTACTGGCTTCTCTCTGAGACATAAATTCTGCATCTGGGAGTGTGTTTCAAATTATGTGTTTGTTGTTGTTGTTGAAACAGATTCCTGGTGTTGCGGCTACTTGTGATATTTCGGCTATAATGGATGGCTACTACAAGACGCTGTTTCCGCTAAACGCTAGTGGAATTCAACCGGCCATTTCTTCATCTGGCGATCAAGATTCTCTCTGGAGACCTCATAACCGAGACTTGGTAGGTAAAGCCATTGAAGCACAGCTTTCGGTTTAAGCGTAGAAAACTGTACATAACTCAATGATAGGATTATCCAACAGCACTCAAAAGTATCATACAATGTAATAAGCTTTGATCTTGTACTATTATCATTCCTCATATATATAGAGAGAGAGAAGCCTTCCACAAGTGATTCTCATGGGAGTTCTTCTTAAGGTGAAATCACTTTCAAGACTTCACTTCGATACTACGATTTATATAAATAGAGAGATCTTTCAATATAAGTCATAACCAAAAGCCATAGCCGTTAGAACCAAAATTAAGATATTCACACGAGTTTTTGATATCACAAAAGTGAATCAGTTTCTAAGGATTATAGTTTCATCCTGATAGCTACCTACCTATTTTATGGACCGCGACTTTGCTTATATGCATTGTCGGAATTTTTTACAAAAAGCGTTTTTCGATTGGAATTTTTTTGCCAATTCATTCACAACAAAAAGGAGTTTGCGCCCACCACATATCTTCAAAACCTACCAATGTAAAGCTCTCTCTCATGCTCGCTTCTTCACATTCTTGCCTTCTGCAGCATCAACAAATTGCGTGTTAGTTGCAAAATAGTGAAGGGCTCATGTTTCAAAACCGAGATAACAGTCAAATATAGGAAAAGGATTATCAAATAGAAATCGTGTGATGATTACTCACTGCTAATCTGCTTCCTGACTCGGCAGAAGTCGCTACCACATTGACAATGGAACGGACTCGTGGGAAACACATCTTGGTTGAATGGGACACCATAATCCTGCAGGTCAAGTCCAAAACTTCTCAAACAGAACCACAAAGAAAACAGGACTTGAACCCGAACTAGTGAAAATTTCTAAAAGAAACAAATCTGTTAAGAGTGGGTGGAGAAACTTCTAACACACCCAGGTAAGTTCCTCCATAGCATCGATCTCTCTTGTTGTGAAGAATGCAAGCTGGAAAAAAATACAGATTAGCTAATCGGTCTATTGTTTCCACATAACAGATGAGTCTTCTATAAGCAAATGATTAGAAATGAAACAAGGAACTGTGTCATACATGATAGTAGTGTGAATCAGTAGTCTCCGCATGAACTGGGATCTCAATCAAATTTGCATCTAAGCATCTGCACATATAGACATAGTACAGTTAGAAGTAATGAATTGAGAGTGAAACCAACTATATAAGTTTCCCAAATGAGTTCTAAATCTAGGCTAGTCATATGAAACTTTATAACAAACTCATTTTCAGTGTCCCTTTACCTGTGATTGATGAACCTGGAAATATTTCCATAGTGCGTTCCTTCAAGAGAAAGTGCTTTGTCATCCCCTGAAATGTCTTCAGAACCCCAGTACGCATCCAATATTACTGGAGAAGTAGGCCTGTCAGAGATGCGTTGGAACAACTCTGGAATGGTCAATATCTCTCCAGCAAGCTCACAGACAAATGCTCCTTTAGGCAGTTTTTCTAGAGTTCTGAGTCCCCAGCCTCTCCCATTGGGCGTGAAAAACACCTGATTCAAAAAAAAAAAAAAAAAAAAAAAAAAA
>Ga0041059_1000905_pt1 | contig 23443 bp, 26 predicted proteins | sample AraColnosormetaG_FD_56232 | JGI IMG/M metagenome (GOLD analysis project Ga0041059, IMG submission 56232) | Arabidopsis roots microbial communities from North Carolina, USA - Col MF nosort | ecosystem: Host-associated > Plants > Roots > Unclassified | place: USA: North Carolina | collected... | reverse complement strand
TTTTTTTTTTTTTTTTTTTCTTCTACTTTGCTGGATGAGAGAAGCTCCCATCTTCTGTTTCAGTCCCCTTGAGCATCTCTCTTACTCGCCTACATGACCAAATTTCCATATGTACTTTTTAGCGTTTTGGACTGAAAGTTGACCATTGTGCACAGGTGGTTGAGGCTCTTGATCCAAAGCATCAATTGGAGGAGTATTGGAACCAAAAAGCAGTGAAACTGTTTGGTGCTGAACCAATAAAGGAAGGAGAAAAGGATGATACAGAGAAAGGAGGGGCTTCAGATCCCTCTTTGGACCGGGACACAAGGCTTCTGCGTGGACTGTTGAAGAAGGCGACACCTGAAGAATTAGTAATGATGCATGGACTTCTGTGTGGTGAGACTCGCAACACCGAGCTCAAGGAAGAGCTCTCTACTTTGGTTGATAAGATGGAGATAAGTCCTTAAGGAGGAGCAAGCAGATAAACACACTAACACCCTTTGAAGTTGATTGTGTTTGTTGTTCCTTTGGTTATAAACTGTATCAGTAGAGAAATCTAGAGAGGCAATACAAAAGTAGACAAAAGGGTTACTTCGTTGACATGTCTTTCCTTTTTACCAAAAAAGGGTTTAGGATTAATGATTGTATTATACTGTGTTGCATTTGCAATGTACCATTGTTCTCTATATTTCATTTGCTTATTTGTAACAGCTTTTATGATTAGTAGACGATTTCAAACAACAACCAGATCCAAAATTGAACCAACCTGTATGAGCTGTTGTAACAAGATAAAATAACATACTTTAGAGTTTTAGCTGCTCGTGTTTTAAGAAAAATACATGCATAAATTCGAATTTAGAGCCTATATAATCAATCTTTCCCACAGTACTTGGGACAAACGATAATATGTTTTTTTTGAATCTTTGGACTGAAAAGAAGCCAAGTGTAAATATGAATATGTACAAAGAGGAGAAACTTTAAGTGAGATCATCCTCGTCTAGATCGTCATTAGTGTTCATCTGAATTGCAGTAACATCTCCAGTGGGTAGCTTCCTAGCCAACTTGATAATCTGCAGACAAAATACTTATCCGTATAAGATTCCAGTAGTTTAATGAAACATTCTGTGATCATATGGTGTCACAATAACCAGCATAATGCAGAACAAATACATTCGGAAACACAGAAAGACATAATTAGGATTAGGATTCGACAGATCATTTAAGTGAATTACCATATGATCCAAATTCGAGACAGTGCTTGCACTCGCCACCTTCTTGATTTCTTCAATGTCACCTTCATTATAGGCGGTGAGAAGTCTACTAGCACTTCGGCTCTGATCACTCTTCAGAAAGGCATCAATCCTAACCATGAGAAGAAAAATATTCAGACACTAATTTGGTATCACAATTCCTAAAGAGTTCATGTTTTCTTGTTCATAGTAACATATATGATCCATATAAAAAGAGAAAAGTGTACTCACTGAGAACAGTCATTGTAGCATTTTTCTGCCTGCTGCAGGTCGTGAGCATACAGATATAAGATGATTGCACTGAGATAGGCCTGAAATAACATTCAGAAAACAGTTAAATCACAAGTCATAACAATAACATTCAGAGATACAAGGGAATCGGTCTGAGCTAAGCAGAAAGCAGCAAGGTCGAACAGAGATGGTTAGGAGCACATATACTCATACCTTACACTGGCTATTTGTCGCATCACACTTATCAGCAGCTACACCCAATCTTAAGAAAAAGGTTGCAGCATCTGTGAACCTACAAATTTTAATATTTGTGCCAATCAATTACTATATCAGATAGACGGATAAAATGTTCCATGATACTAACTGATCATATATTCATATATCTGCAATGTGAAACTTTAAACTCGGATGTGTTTCTAAGTAAATAATAACTTACTTCTCAAGCTTAATGTAGACATTAGCACAAGCACGGTACAGATCAAAGGCCATTTGGTCCCTCCCATCCTCTTCAAGAATTTCACAAGCATCAGTGTATAGTTGGATGGCGTCATCTGGTTTGACATCTTCCAAAGCACTGCAACACAAAATTATTGGAGATGAAACAAAGAAAAACGGAGGAAGCCACACTGACTATTATCGCATTTAGATAATAGATAGTAAGATACAAATCATGAAATCCAATTTCTTGATTATTAAAGATGTCAACACAAAATTACCGGGCAGCCTTTCCAAGAGCATCTGATGCGGGTTGTGCCCTTCCACACTCAACATACAGCTCCGACGCCTTTCTATAAAAATCAGCAACTTCATTCCAAATACTTAGCTTCTGTGCTAAGGCAGCAGCAGACTCCATATGCTTTGCAGCATCCCAAGGACTATTTACTATCAAGGATAACATTAAAGAGGATGCTATGTCGATGCGACAAAAATAAACAGCAACAAATTATAATCTTTAACGGAAAGTTTGGATACGAAGCTTGCATCTCTTGTCCTTTTGAAGCTTTCTCGAGAGCCACTTTAGCTTTCTCATATTTGTTTGATGCTCTAAACCCATTTGCTGTCATTCATCAATGAATAGGAGTAAAAGGAAAGAATCAAACCATGCTTTTATAGTCTCCAAGCTTTTAGAGAATAGCATTTGGATTCTGCCATAGAGCAAAATACACTGTGTTACCCACCTGCTTGCTCATACAACTCAGTAGCACCTCTCCAATCAGCACTCCATCTAGTAAGCGTGAGCTTTGTCCTGTAAAAAATGAAGAACCAAAGATGCTTAAAAGGATGGTTAATAACAGAAGCAGATCACTGAAATGTAGGAATGTGAAAACAGAACAACACAATTTATATAAGCAAGCAAAGACGATGTTCCTTATCAAACCAATCCAAAATGATTTCTCAATCCTTGTCAAACTGGTAATATATTACATTGCATACTCATTATTAACTCTTAATTCCAATTCACAAAAATTGCAGAGAATCTCACAACTCACAAATTTTTGAATTGAAAATCAGACTCAAAAGAAGTGTTCTTAAACTTTAAGCAAACTCTCATATTAAAATGTTCCTATGCAACAATACACAAGATCCTAGATCCTTCTTTTCTCCCAACAAAAACCTTTGATCGAATCTCAGAATGGATCACGAGAAGTTTCTCAATCACAGTAACAAAAGAAAACCCTCATATCTTAAGAGCACAGTCATCTCGATCAAACCCAAAATGCCCTAAAGCCCAAATCGAATTTTAATTTCCACCGATCATTAACCTCTCAAACAGAGCATTCATATAAATGAGAAGAGAAAAAGCATACATTTTGTCGGCTTTGGACATCATTTTGTCAGGATCCGAAGACATGACTAGCTCCAAATTTCAGTAAAGTTCCCGGCGATTTAGCAAACTTGGAGATCGATCGGCAATATAGAGAGAATCGTTTTCACTATCTGATCAAAGGAATTTGCAAATCTTCTATTTTTAGTTAATTTTATTATTGAAATTATTGGACTTTATCTTCCAGATATATAATAAAATCAAATATTTTATTTTAACTCCTTGAAACATTCTTATTCAAACAAACCAAACCATACTTTTGTTATGTTTCAAATTACACCATTTCCACGATTCTGTTCTTTGTGAGATTCTAATTCTCATAATTTAGATGAAAGTTAACAACTTTCTATATAAAAATACAAACGTTATACTAATAAGCATGTTCTGGTTCATCTTCACAAGTCAAGCTCATGACAATAAGCATGATTCTGAAACTATGATTTTAGGTAAGAAGTAGAAATCCAACGTTGAATCTCCTACACATTCTCCAAACTCTACAATCTCCACTCTATAAATTACAACACCATTTGACTCCAAACATCATCGAACAAACAAACAACTTCAAAACAAAAAGAAGAACCATCTCTTGTTAAACACTCCAAAATCAGCTACAATGTCAATTTCAAGAGTTTATCTCTGTCTAATCTTTCTCACATTCGTCAGTTCCCCACTTGTGCTCTGCTCTCGCAGCCCGAAACTCGCAGCAGCATCAGCAGCAATAGGGAAGAAGCATGGGAAAGAACATGTTCATTCTCCGGCAATGCTTTTTTCTGAATTCCCGAAGGTTGATTCATCATCCTCCATGACACATATTGATGAGCCTGCAACAAAGTCTGCAATAGCCGGTTTTTTCAGGTATAGACTACCATTCCAGGGATGGCCTTTCCACAAGTATGCTCCTTTCCCAATGGGTACACCTACGAATCCTTCCGTTCCTGTAACTTCAACACCGTCTTCTGGAGCTGCTGCTGCTGAGGAAGAGGAAACCGAGAAGGTGCCTTCTGCGCCAAGCAAAGGAAACAGAGATGGAGGCAATGCGTAATGAATCAATATGTTTTCTACTAGAACCTTATTGTGTTTTAATGACTGTGGAATCTTTCCTCTAGTTTTACATATTGTATCAAATAAAATGTACCATGTATTATAAATGCTATGTGACATTTACATGGAAAAATGAAATGAATACAGTTTCTCTTATCTACCAAGCTCTGTGTATATATTACCAGCTTCATTGTTTCGAGGCGATTTTCACTGTGACAGACACCGGAATACGAACAATGTGTCCCGCGTTTCCTAGCAGCTTGATCCCTCCAAAACTAGAAATAGAGCTGTTCCTCTTTGCTGTGAGGATTACACTAAGTAGCTTTGTCTCTCCACTGGCTATAGAGAATTGAGTAGGAGATACATTTATCAAAACATCAAAAGGAGTAATCAAACTGACAGTATAGGTCTCATTTCCAGCAATGTTTGTCATTAGTCTTTGGACCGTTCGAGTGTTGTTAAGCTTCGATACAGTGATGGATGGCAAATTAAGGTCAGATCCGCTGATTGTTGCATTGTTCCGCAAGCAATTTGTGCCGGTGTAGTTGAATACCACTGGAGCTGATCCATTGATGCCACAAAGAAATGACATATAGTCTTCAAAACCTGCATAGAAAGACCGTTAAAATGGTGTCTACATTTGGTAATTTGAAAATGTAGAAAACTGCCAAGGTTATGTTAAGTGTTTAACTCACTAGTATCAAAGATTAGGCCAGGATCCAAAGCTGCGGTTGCATTCACAAAGCCATTCCCCATATCAAATGGGGTAGCAGGAGATATGGTTTGATCAGGATTAGCATAAGCACGTTGAGCCATTATCGCCTCGCCTTTATTGTCAAATAGAACAGAGGTTGTTGAAAGTGCAGATGCAATAGCTGAAGGACTAAACTTTCTGAATTTCTGCTTGACCAATGCAGCCACACCAGCTACATGAGGAGCAGCCATACTCGTACCAGACATCATCGCAAAACTTTCTCCTAAAATGAGCAAAAGGAACACAACAGTTTAAATGGGAATGTCATCAACTATATCAATGTCATGCTTTGTATACCTTCAAACTCAGTGGATTCAGTGGCAGCGGAACTCCAAGCGCCCCAAATGGAATTTCCAGGAGCTACAAGATTTGGTTTCAAAATGTCGGCGTCGTTAAAAAGGCTGTCTTGTGGATCAGGTCCTCTTGCTGAGTAGTACATAATCTTAGGAGCTCTGTTACTGAAGTTAGCATTTTGTCCACCTGCAATGGCTGCAACTGCTCCAAATCTAACAATCTCCTTGGTTGTTCCATCTCTTACAAGAGAAGAGTTATAGTACTTGAGTAAAACCTATATATGAATTAACATGTCGTTATTAGATTGCTCTTCAAGAAGAATCAAGAAAAGAAGTGATATGTTTCTAGTTATATTCTCACCTTGGAATCTTCTGCGGATGGAATTATGATCCCGGGCATGTCCATCGGTGTAGGATTAATCTGAAAACCAAGAACATAAGGGTCCATGTAGAACACAACACCCTTTGCAGATAGATTCTTGGCAACAGCTAAAGCTTGTTTAATAGTGGAAAGCCCGAGGACGAAACGGATAGAGTAGCTACATATCAGTAGATTCCCACGGATAACATCTTTATCGAAGCTGCCATAGTCTTGGCATTCACCTACATACATGTCTTTGTCTACTACTGAACTTTTGTTCTTCAACGCATCAAGAGCAGAGATCATTGTGTACTTCTTGCCTTCATCTGTACGAACTAGAAGAAAACAAAACAGAAATTACAGATAAGCAAAAACTAGCTGATGGTTTGAAACTGAATTAAGACTTACGTGCAAGTCCTACGCCTGGAATAGATACATTGTTGCCTAGGACTATCGAGTTAGAGTAGTCTCGATCGTGAGAAGCAGCACCAACAGTGAAAATCCATGGACTGAAGGAGGACATGCTCTTAGGAGAAGGACCTGTGTTTCCTGCAGCTTGTACAACGAATATACCGGCCTTAACAGCGGAAAGCATGGCCATATCTAACGGGTTAAAGAACGTGGCTACACCGGGAGGACGTCGATTAGGTGTGATGGATAGACTTAATATGTCAACTCCATCTTGAGCTGCCTAATAAGATTCATAAACCAATGAAAAATGTCATGGAAAGATCGATACATTCTAATTAGTCAATAAAAGGAAAAAGGTAAATGATTTACCTGGTCTATAGCAGCAACAACATCTGCAGCAAATCCCCCAAAACTCTTATACAATGCCTTGTAAACAGAAATACTGGTACATTATAAAAAATGTCATTAGTACACTCAATGCAATATGAATGATAAAAAGATGATATCTGGCTAATGTCTATTTACTTACTGCGCACGAGGAGCGATTCCACTAGCACTTCCAAAGTTATGGCCAGAAACTACTGCTGAGACACCATGGTTACCCGCTGCGATGGAAGCTGTGTGCCTGTTTCATCAAGATAATGATATTTAGTAGCAGAATATAAAGAAGACGCCAATGTTTCAACATTACCAAGAAGTTATACTTACGTGCCATGGCCATCGCCGTCAAAAGGTGAAGCATAGTCTTCAGATGAATTGAAAATCCCTCTAGTAATAGCTGACTGCGCGAAATGGCGAGCTCCAACAAGCTTCCTATTACAGGAGCCTGATGGAAAATCCGGAGTAACTTCACAAACACCTGAGAAATGATTAGGGATCGGATACTGACGCTGGGAAGTGTCAGTGCCATTGAAACTAGGGTGAGTTGGATCAATGCCAGTGTCGATAAACCCGATAACAATTCCTTCTCCAGCAGTTTCATATCCACCTTCTTTAACCCATGCACCTTTTGGTAAACCCATGAATTGAGGTGTATAAGTTGTTGCCGTCCTAACAGAAAAATCCAACACTATGTTTGCTACTTCCCTTCTTCTTGAAAGAGTCTCAGCCTAAGAGAAAATGAAAGAAATTTGACATAAAGATATCATAACATAGTATAAGCTCATAGAGATTGTTATGATCAAGATTACCTGTTGTGAGCTAACAAACACAGCAAAACCATTGATGAGATAATGGAAGCTATAGAGCTTTATATACTTCTCTCCCTTCAATGCATTTCTTAGCAAAGAGTCATGAGCTTGAGCAATTGCTGATCTTCTTGATCTCCAATAACGTGACCTTGAAATGTTCCTATATAAAAAGAGAACCTAAATCAACATCAGAAAAGATTCTACACAACAAAAGAGTGAACCTTTATACACAAAATCCAGTCTCTATTAATGTTCAAAAGCATAATAGCTGAGAAAATCATACAATGCATGTACCTAAAAGTGAACTCTTTCTAATTCAATGATACATTCATTAATCAAAACCTGAAATTCAAGACTCCAAAGGAAAATTAAATTACCTTGGTTGGAGTTTTGGTCTAGTAAACTTGGAAGTGTCTCCATGTTTGGATTGATCTCTGACCCTTTTCACTTCTTCTGCTTCTTGTTGGAAAAGGTGAAGAGAAGAAGCTTGTCTCAGGGTAACAATGTAAACAGCCGTAGTAGAGTTTATATCAGAATCACCACCATTATCTTGTCCAAATGAATTCGACAAAACCCCAAAACAGAACAGAAGTAAAACCCCAAAATTCACCATTAAAACTCTCCTCATTTTTTCACTCAGTGATAAAACTCTACGAAACCCACTAATTGCTTAAATGAGAAGATAAAGAAAGAAAAAAGCTGCAAAAGAAGAAATCATTAAGCAAACATGGTGAATATCATCAAGTGGAATCTGCAGAAAAAAAGGAACTGCCTTTTATATCTTTTTCGTGTTGGAGACGGTGAAAAGAAGAGTGTGCTCATATTTATACTTATTAATAGTATTATATACACAAGGTGGGATATCTTCAGAAGAAAAAAAACAAAACTCACGAGAATCTGAAACCTTTTTTTTTGGTTTCTTGGATTCTGTGGATATTTTTGAACGTTTTAACTACACCACAGGGTCCCAGAACGAAAGAGGCAATGAAAAGGACGAGCACAGTGTTATTGAAAAACCAGAGTTTTGCAAAATTTAGCTGTTGGAACTTGTCGTCGGGTCCCATTTCTATCCTCTTTATAGTTTTTTTACTTAATTCAGTTCCACAGTTTTGCACTGAAATTTTAAAAGAAAACAATGTAACAATAACAAGTATTCGATTTTTCTTGATTTTAAGCATGTATATAAACCTTATCAATAAGAAATAGTCTGATACTAAATGAAAACTCCAATCCGTAATAATGAGTATCATACCGAATCTCCGATTAAGAAATAAACAAGTAACGACTATATATTAACCTTTAAAGTTGTCGCAGCCTTGTAATATTCTTTTGATCTTTTAAAATTATAAAGCTGAGATTTAGCAATGGTGGGGTTAACGTGAAGCATCATTAGGAGTGTTAATGGGTCACACTCACACCTATGTTTTTGACTTTTTTTTATTACCTTTCGTACTTTTGTTTTGTTTTCTATCTTTAACCTTCAACGGCACAATTCTTACACAGCCAAACAATCGCAGTGTGCAGTGTAAGTCAACACCATTTGTATACGTTCTCACTTGTCAAATCTTGGTTAGTGACCAAGCCTTATTGAATAATTGAAAGTTCTGAAAAATAATTCACTATAAACAAGTATTACTTACCATTCAACTAACCACACTAATTCACAATTTCATTTCATCAAAATTAACATATGTAAGAATGTGAAACCCAACCAAACTGAACCAACAGAATTTTGGTTAGATTTGAACTATATCCAAAATTGCAAGGTAATGTGACTTGTTAATCTTTTTATAGATCGACGAGTTCTTCATCACAAATAGCTGAATGTATCCACGATTCATCACAACATCCATAGCTCCCTAAACAAGGTTTTGACTTCTACCTAAACAATCCATAAACAAGGACAAGAGAGGTGATCAATAGTAGAACCGATTTAGCCCTTGTTCGAGTAAGATTCAGATGTGATCACTAGCTTAGTTTCTAGCTTTCTAAGATGTTATTAAGTTCCTCGAAATGGCGCAAGAAAGTTGCTGTTTCAACCTCAAAAGAGTTAGCAATGTAAAACGATCCTCAAGATAGATGTTTACCTTAAGAAGACATAACAAAGTTTAATGGATTCGTTCTTAAAAGAAAACACAAGAAGATAAGGCAAAGACAACTCACTCGTCAACAAATCTACAAACTTTGAAAGCTAAGATAGATGAGAAATTGCGGCTAAAGTCAATGAAAGGCAACATGATAGCACGATACCGTAAACCTGAGGAAGTTCAATCAAACATCTTAAAGCCTTCATAATCTCAAGAAAACAGCGACAAAAACAGTAAAAAGCCGAGACAAGAGTCCTGTTCATTCACTGCTAACCTAATCACTGCTGCTGATTATGTGGTGGCATGCCAGGACGCGGTGGAGCAAAACCACCAGGAGCAGGAGGCATTCCAGGGCGAGGCGGAGGAGGTCCTTGCATTCCATGAGGTGGAGGAGGAGGTCCTCTCATCATACCACCAGGAGGAGGAATCATTGGCCTTTGCCCATACTGAGGCGGTGGTGGTCCAGAAAACTGCTGTGGCGGTGGCCTCATACCATAAGGCGGTGGAGGACCTCTTCCCATAGGAGGACCTTGACCACCAAAAGGAGGCGGTGGCAACATCTGTCCCGGAGGTCGAATAATCGGAGGAGCTGAAAGCTGTGGTGGACGAGAGATCTGAGGCTGCATCATTCCCGGAGCAGGTCCACCAACACCACGAACAGGACCAGATAAACCAGGCTGAGCTTGAACTAACGGACCAGTAGGAACTCCACGCCCAGCGGCACGGCCAATTCCTGGACCAGCAACAGCAGCTGCAGAGCCAGCTTTAGCACGAGATTCTTCAGGAGGAGGTGGTCCTTCGACAGTCATTGAGATAACTTCTTCACCTCTAAGCAACACTAAACCTAGCGTACGGCGATCTTCACGCTCTTCGTTGATCTTCTTCCCTTTAGCTGGTGGAAGCTTACGAAACTCCTCGCAATCGCCGAGAACGAGGTTCATGTGACGGTCAAACGCCATGAACTTCCCAACGAGCTGTCTTCCGTCTTGGATCGTCACTCGCATCCTGTAGTTGATGAACTGAAGCATCTTTGAACTCTTCGACATCGACATTCTCGCCGATTGAATAGTAACACTCGCTACAAGCAGAGATTCGGCGGCGAAACCGAGTATGCCGGAGGATCGAAATCGAGCTTAGGGTTTCAAAAAACTAAATCGAGAGGCCAAAATTGGGGGGGTTTGGCTGTGCAAATCGGGAAGTGGGAAATTTCTAGGGTTTATAAATGAATACACTCTTGTTTATGGGCTTACTTTCATTATGGGCCCAAACATATTGGACTTGGGCTGCAATTAGTTGAATAGGCTACAATATTTGTTAGTTTGAGGCTCCAAGTTTCACTAAGCTTATTTTATGGAGCAAATCAGCAAATGTCAAAGTTTAATCGGGAACAAATGTGTAAAGTTCAACAAGATTAAAACAAATCTGATACATTGAATAAGGAAATATTTTGTTATTCAAAACACACGTGTATTCCTGAACTTGGCATGAACTAGCGTGCATCAGGGATATGTTCAGGACCAAAGCTTGTGCTCTGTTCAAGAGAACTCTTGGAGTCCACGTCATGTCTCCCTCCTTTCCTTGAGTTCTCAGTTAAGAGACACTCTTGTAGTTCATTAGCAACCTGGGACATATTTGGTCTTCCGGATGAAGATGGACTGACGCATGACATTGCTAACTCAAGAGCCTTCCACAATGAACTAGAGTCATAATCACCGTTCATACTTGGATCCACAATATTTTTGATATCTCCATTGGTTAACTTAAATCCCACCCATTCTCCTATGTGAGACTTCTCACGAGTTTGGTCAATCACTGGCTGACTTGTGATGATTTCCAGTAATACGACTCCAAAACTGAAGACATCACTCTTCTCTGTCAACCAGTTTGTTCGGTAATATCTATAATACGAATGAATAAAAAATTTACCAGATGGAAAGAGAAAGACACAACTTAAGTTCATTAAGTATTGTTATAGACCACTTACTCAGGGTCAAGATAACCTGGAGATCCAGCAACATTTGTTGACACATGAGTTTCACTTCCCACCGGAAAAGATCTTGAAAGCCCGAAATCACCAAGTTTGGCCTGGAAATTATTATCAAGAAGTATATTCATAGATTTGATATCTCTATGAATCATTGGTGGTTTGCAGCCGATATGCAAGTACTCCAGTCCTATATAATACAACTCATAAAAGGTTTATTTCAAAACTCACCAAGAGAAGTGAACATCTCAAAAAATTTGCAATGTTATCTTTTTCTCAAAACTTCAAACGAACCTTGTGCTGTCTCTGCAGCAATTCTTAGCCTATTTTCCCAACTCAAAGGGGACCTAGAATTTTCTCCTGTACTCATAAAGATGTGTGTATGTTATAAGATGACACACGATCATTGTGTTTAGAAACAAATTAGGTAATCAAGGTTACCAGATAGATGTTGTTTTAAGTTTCCATTGGACATGTACTCGTAGATGAGGACCAAGTGTTGTCCTTCGTCACAATAACCAACAAGAGTTACTAAATTTATGTGGTGTACTCTGAGAAGAAGGTCTACCTAGCAAACCACAAGTAACCCAAAAGTTGGTAAATCATATATATACATTTTATTTGAGTATATGAATAATTAAACTTAATGATAGTGAAGGTACCTCAGCTTTAAATTGCTTATATCCTTGAGCTGAGGATTCAGAGAGCACCTTTACAGCCACTTGTTCGTTATCATTTACATTACCGTGGTACACGACTCCAAATCCTCCTTCGCCAAGAGGTCTCTCAAAATTGTTTGTAATTACCGCAACCTCTTCATAAGTATAGCTTCTCTTGTTCGCCACCATTGATGAGCGTGAAGCTATTATATACCATACATTATATACTTAAGTACAAATTTGAAGTTAATGAGTTTTAATTAGTCCTGAGCTTACCTTTGGATGGCTTCTTCTTTCTAAGTAAGAGAATGTTGACGAGAAGAAGCACAGCTATAATAATTCCCACAGAAGCAGCTGATGCAAGAATAGGTACTAGCAATTTCTTTTTGTTATTCCCAGGACCAGTTTCACTTTCGCATGATGGATCCAAACAGAGGTTATTTCCATTATACAGCAACGTTATTAGCCCATTCTTTTCCATGTTGAGAAGGCTTTGAGGAATTGAGCCGCTAAGATTGTTCCCACTCAAGTTTCTGTGCAATGTATATAAAACGTTATTAGATGCATCCATTTAAAGATTTAAAACCAAACTATTCGTTTTACTTCTAGGGGAACTTACATGAATGTCAACAACTTCATTTTGGCGAGAAATTCAGGCACCTTTCCCGTCAAGTTGTTATTTGACAGGTCCCTATAACATAAATAAATCATGATTGTCAAACAAAGATATCAAAATAGTCAAATAGATGTTCCCTCTATAATTATATAGGGAGATATGTATATGAGACTTACAATTTCTGTAGCTGGTTAAGATATTGTATATCACTTGTTATGGTCCCATTTAATCCAAAGTTAGAAAAGTCTCTGCATATAGACCAGGGCACATTTAAATTTCCATTAAAAAGAAAGAAAAAAAGAATTGATTTAAACAAGAAAACTTGAGTAGTGTAATGATCTTACATGGAAGTGATTCTTGGTGGAATAGACGGAAACATGTTGCTACAGTTTAGGCCAGTCCATATAAACTGTATAGGTACACATGGATCTCCTTGCCAGTTCGTTTTTTGTATTCTATAAGTGGCTTGAATGTTCTTCAATGTAGTGACTGGGAATATAAAGTTTATATGTTGTTGAATAGTTTAACCTCATGAACAACCAAAAAGGGTTCGTATATCTACATAGTAATTAAGTACAGTTGACAAACCGTCGTTTTCATCTGTTTCGGTCTGAAGAAGCTGGAGTAACCCGAAAACCTCCATCGCATTACAATATGGTGGAAGAGTTGACGACTTAGTTCTTGTGAGATCTAGGGAGCAGAAACCATCGTCACCGCATTTACTCGAGGTTCTTATAGGTACAGTGTCAGCCATGAACTCTAGAGGACTGTAGTAATCCCTAATGATTGTGTTTTTATTCCACAAGATACTAAACTCTCTGGTATCACTGGGCTTCAAGGCTTGGATCTCGGCAAAGTGAAGGTACACGTGAACGTCGTCGTCCGGGTTTTGTATCGACCAGGTTGTGCTCCATGTATCACTTGCAACTTGGGGTATGGAAGCCTTTGAAATTATAGCTTGTGGCAGATCAAAGGCATTAACAGTTGTATTTACAGGGGTGGTGGTGTTTATATCTGTCCATTCTTCATCCGCATGGTATACGTCCCATAGACGGTCATGGACATCATCTGGATGTCTAACACAACGATGTATTATCGGTAAACAATTCAGTGGTGAATATGCGTGTTAACTTTTTCACTTTTCACAAACTAACTAATTAAAGAAATCATAATAGAAGTTTAAGAGTAGTTCCTACAGAATTTATAAAAACGTAGGAACTTATTATATAAAAAAATAAGTTATTATTATAAATATTTTCACAGTTTTATTTGTCAAACCAAAATATTTATAACAGTTAATGTTTTCATTTTAGCAAATAACTAAAAACGTAAAAAAATAAGCTGCTATGTCTTTTAGTCTAAAATAATAATATTTTGACCCAAAAACAAAAAGTCTAAAAATAATAATGTATATTTTTTAGGAGTTATTTTTAATCGCCAATCAGATCGTGACACGAAAATTCAGAGGCTTTCAACTTCCATGATGTATCTTTCTCAAACAAACAAAATTAATTATTTTAAATTAATTTGATTATATATTTAAATTTGGAAAAACAAACAAAACTACCACATTTTCTCCACATTTTTTCAAATTCTACCTTGCCTTTATCTTTCCATCTATACCACATTTGGTTTGTATATTATCTATTTTATCCTCATTGTTTTCTTTCTCTTTTCTCTTTCTTTTTCTCTCTCTTGTTCTACGTCTATCGTTCACAAACCAAGCTTTTTCGTATGATTTTTTCAAAACACAAATTCTAAATTTGATTTATTGAAAAATCTTTCTCTTTCACGTTCATGTCTACATCCTTCAATAGATTCCAGATTTAATTCCTTGATTCCTTGTTCCTATTACTATTTATCTTTTTTTTAATAAATTAAAATAATTTTTTATCTTTTTCGATTTTGGTTGTCTCCAGTTTTTGTGTTTCAATTTCTGAAATTATTATCATAAAACTAATTCATGTCCATGTCTCTTACTAGATCTACTTTTAGAATTATTTTTACTACACTTATTTTAAAATGGGGGACAAGATCCCGTTCACTTTCTCTCTCCATCAATACCTTTATTTTGACACAACTCTATTATGTCACTGACGGGTAAAATGGTTCATCTGATACCACAATCCATTATAATGTGGTATAAATGAATTTTTTTTTTGAGATGTGGTATAAATGGAAAGGAATTCTTAAAATGTGGTACTATTGACCAAATTCCATATAAAATTTTAATTTGGAAAGAAAATTGAACCATTAAATGATTGACATACCGTATGATGGAACCAAGAAAATTACCGTAAGATAGGATGAGTTGACTTACCGTATGATGGATTCAAGAGTGGGGAAAGGCTTCCTGAAATACCAGCGGGAGATTAGCTTTAGAGAGCCGGTTGTAGTAGTATAGGTGTCATCTCTCAAGGGACGTAGTTCCAAGGATGATATGAATGGCGTCGTTGTTCCTGTCTTAACCAAACAAATATCCAAATTGTTTGACTTTGGCATGTGGATTACCTCCTCTACGGTACCATCTTGCAACCAAATCCGATAATAGAAACCACCCGAAGGATCTTGCAAATTTATAGTTGTCCAGAAATTGGGGCCAAGATATAGATCAAATTTTGGTCTTTGTTTGAGGTCATAATTTCCATATACGAACACGGCTCTGATAAGATAATGTGTGCCCTGCATGACAGTCAGATTATAGCAGTTTCGTGCTCCTTCAGGAAAATACCTAAGCTGCTTATATGGCTTTATGTATTTCACGCCAGAATCAGAGTCTTCGGTCTTGATGGTACCACTTTTTCCGCTGCTAATAAAATCAGCGTCGGATGAGAAATTCAAACCGGTGGACTCGTCGGTATAACTAGACTCGTTACGGGGCATTCCGCAATCTAAGCTGATGAATCCTGGTAGTCATGGAAAAAACAAACAGATCAAATTATATCTTGTGCAAATATGCAAGTGTAAAGATTCCATAATATATATAGACACACTAAAGTTTGCAATGTAAGTGAACATTGGTTAGGGTCAAAGAAACAACAAAAAAAGAAGAAGAAGAAGGAAAAATATACATGCAGAGGATTGTATAACCGCAAAATACCTTGTTGATCTTGAGCATCAACGATATTAGTTATCAAAAAAATCCATATTAGGGCCAAGAAAATAAGCTTGTGAATACCTTCCATTTTCGAAAACTTAAGATAACAAGCAAGCAACTACAAATATTCTGATATAAAGCTATTTATAACATAACAAGAAAGAAAGAGGTTATTAGCTTAATGTTGAAAATGTCACCTGAAGGTTGACGTGATTATAAAAAAAAAATACTTGCATTTGCAAAAGAAGAGGCCAAATTGGGTAAACTTTAATGATATAAGATACCCCTCCAGGTTGGTGGTGTATAGAATTTGCCCCATATATATATACCTGCCGTTCGGAGTTTCTAGCACGTCTCTCTTATTCATGTATGTGTGACACTCATACTTTATGTATAAAATGTTACATGTGAAATGAACCCGTCAAATTTTGGAGCTTGTGTGATGAGAACTAAATGGTCCTGAAACTATTTATATGTTCTTGATGTTGCAGCTGTTTGATTTTCAATCGGTGGTGATATGATGAAATCTTCCCGGTCATAGTGTTCGGAGATGTTATCCTTTCACTAAAAAGACATTGTGGAATGTGGATAATGACATTACAATATGAAGATTTGAGTTTGGTTACACCATTCTTATGATTACGTCTATTGAATTCTGTATCCTTTTATATATAAAGTCACTGATTACATCGACAACTCTTGTAAACTGTATCAAATTACCATAATAATAATACTTATTGAACTGTAATTCTGTAATAAATCAATTCTTTTTCTATAAGCTAATCTCTCAAAAACAATTATGTAAAAAGTTTAAAATTAAAACTTTTTTTTCTTTCTTGGTCGTCTTTAAGAAGAAGCATATCCATGGGGATGAGTCTTTTGCCACTTCCAAGCAACCTCAAGACTTTCTTGAAGATTAGTGTAACGAGCAGACCAATTAAGATCTCTCAGAATCTTTGCTGGATCACTGTAAACCTCTGCGTAATCTCCAGGTCTTCGAGGCAAAAAATCTACTTTGATATCTACTCCTGTCGCTTTCTTACATGCTTCCACAAACTCTTTCACCGATCTTCCTTTTCCTGTACCTACATTGTATATTCCCACATTTCTAGGCTTAGCTTTCTCGAGAGCTTTTACGTGAGCATCTACAAGGTCAGTAACATCTATGTAGTCACGAACACAAGTTCCATCTCCTGTTTTGTAGTCTGTTCCTTTGACCTGTTTGAATCCATTTTTTCAGTTATAAGAGTTGAGTAAAAAAGAAGCATAGAGAGAGTTTTGAGAGATGAGTGTGTTTTATTTACCTGAAGGCCTGGAATCACGCCACGAGCTGCATCGAAACAGGCACCCGAAATCCGTCCGTGTTCACGTAGCTCGGGCTTTGGAGCTTCTCCTAGTCTACCTTCTGGATCTGAACCTATCACGTTAAAGTATCTGTGGAAGTAATAAAGATCATCAGACATTGTTTGGTTGAACAAATCAGAGTCAGAGACTTGTTAAGGCTTCAAGAAACGTGGAGCCTGACCTTAGGATCATGACTGCCATGTCAGAGTTTTTAGAGAAATCCAGGATCATATCTTCAGCCATCTTCTTAGCTTTTCCATAAGGGTTAATGGGGACCTGAAAATCGATAATTTCCGAATTTGAGGAGACATGATCATACTACGAAAGAGAGTGTTTTCTGAAACTGTTTAGAATAGTACCTGTGGAGTAACTTCAACAATAGGCATCTTGTCAGGTTCTCCATAAGTGGCACATGTGCTTGAATATATCAACTTCTTCACTTTATGTCTAGCCACAGCTTCAAGAACTACTAATGTGTTTGATGTAATGTTGTGGTAATACCTACAGAACAAAAATCAACATGAGATTGATTAACCACAAAGAACTCCAATCTTGCAGAGGTGTTATGAACAGAACAGTGGGTGGAGATTGTACTTTAGAGGATCTAGAGTGCTCTCTCCAACATATGCTACTGCAGCAAAATGCATAACAGCATCAAACGCGTTCTCTGAGAAGATTTTATCAACCTGAAATGAACAAAACTCATACTTCATACAATATACCAGGAAAAAAAATGCTCAAAAGAATCTTAGGGATATGAAGCATTACAGCTTTGGCATCTCCTAAGTCAGCATAAATAAATTGAAGCCTCCCGGGTTCTGGGAACAATCCTTGTAAAACCTTGACGGCACCAAGATTTCCCCGAGAAAGATTGTCCTGTTTGTGAGACAAAATGATTAGTGTTACAAAACCAAACATTGCAGTTTGAAACTTCTCCAATGGATCGCCAAATACCATCAAAGAAAGAAACTTTACCACAATGGTTACACGGTATGAATCTTTTAAGAGCCTCAACGCAGCATGTGATCCGATATATCCAGCACCACCAGTGACTAACACATGAGTCACACCTTCCTCGCTACGAGAGAACTGAGAAAACCAACAAACCACTGATATTACAAAAACATAAACTAAAAGAACCATGATGCAAGAGAAATGTTCCCAGCCATTAAGACAAGAGTAACATATCAAAGATTCTAGCAAATAGGATCGTGGAGTTACCGCGGTTGGTGATGTGAAACTCGGTGCGTGCTTGAGCATAAAAATGCATAAAGCAGTAAGAGAAACAACCAAGATAATCTTGCCCATTACATTGCTCTTCCTTTTAGGTTCTAAGTATTCCATCCCTGAATTATCAAAATCAAAAGAAAATGATTGATCATCTAAAATGTTGCAGAGACTCATTATACTTAAAATATATAAATATCGTGATTCAAGACTAACCTCCTCCAAGAGGTCTTGTGTTTCTTCCTTGACTTCTAGCTCTAGAGAAACTTAGCATTGGAGATTCAGAAGAATCTGAACTCAAATCACCTCAAAGTCTTTATGGTCTTTGGTATTGTTGAGACAAAACTCCAGACACAAACTCAAGATTCAGTAGCCAGCAATCATCAAGTTAGCTGCAGATTGCTGTTTAGAGTAAAAGATGAATGAATACAAAGTCAAAACCATATATAAGCAAAATAAAATAATATTTGGTTGGGAAGTGGGACCTTAATGAAAGAATCAAAAACAAGGAAAAAGACAGACAAAAGTTTGAATTACATTTATGAAAAAAATAAGATCAAAGTTCAATTATTTATTAATCTACATGTTAATTGGAAAGAGAAAAAAAGGCAGAGAGCATGTTTGTCACAGAACAGAACAAAAACAGAGCAACAAAAATGTAGAAAGAGTCTATGTTAAAGTCATCGACTTTGATCGAAATTTCTCTGCTTTATGAAAAACCCATCTGAGAAATCACGGATCATAAGATACCCAGAAACGCTTTCAATCCCCAATTTTGTTATTTTGATCAGAATCCGAATTCGTTTCAAAAGTGGGGCAAAATGCAGAAACAGAACAAAATCAGGTTAATGAATTGGGTAAATAGGAAGAGTCAAGACATAGATAAGAGAGAGTACCTGAGAATTTGGGAAAACACGAATTGAGAGAGAGGAGGAAGAAGAAGAGTTGTGTGATGGTTGAAATGGAGAAAGGCGCAACGTTATTAAGGGAGAGACAAGAACGTAAGAGAGACTTTTGGGAGAAAGAGAAAAAGAGAGAGAGAGAGAAAATAGAGGAGAAGCGGAAGAAGAAGAAGAAAGTGAGGAGCGAAGAAAGAAGAAGAAACGTGCAATGCAAAACGAAACCACAACTACGAGACCTGGTCACCACTCTCTCCTCCTTCCTTCTATTAAGCTCTTTCCTTTTTATGGAAATGAAAAACTTACAAACCAGTCCTTCAACTTTAACTAAATTATTTTTAAACCCCCAAGTATTTTTGTACATTTTTAAACCTTAGTTTGTAGATATAGTGGTTGTATTTTTTGTTTTTTTTTTTGGTTGCAAAATAGTGGTTGTAGTAGTTTCATAATCGTGTAATAATCTCGATTCAAATCTTTTACATGATGTCAAAAAAAAATGTTTTATACAATGAATGTGAAAGATTTTTTACTAAAATAACGTTGACTAGACTACGTAAAGCAGGTTTTGATAATAAAATGACTCAATATTGAGAGATGTGACTACAATCTAAGTCAAAACATTATGAATTTATGATGATGTTACATTAATTAATATGACTTCTTGAATTGTTTATCCGTTTTCATAAAAGACGGAATAACCAAACATCTACACGGATTTCATTAGTTTTATCATGAGAATGTCATTCAAAACCAACCTTGTTTCTAAATTGTTAGGGGTGGTGAGAATGAAACTATTAGTGAGAAACCGTGACTATAATCAAAGTCAAACAAAAACAAAGTCGTTGTTCCAATGCATGTCGACACTAATGAGTTTCTTCCTTATATGGATATTAATTTCAATTAGTTTTGTAGGATGTGCGATTGCAATGATTGTAATATCAACTAATATGCAATCATTTGTTGCCATATCCTCATTCTTTAATCAAACTATGGACAAAAAAAACAATAGATGGTGATCAAAGCAGTTTTGCTGCCTAGTTGTAGCGACTGCTTTATAACCATCTAACGTGATAGGCCAACGAATCGATAGTAAACAAATAATTATCCAGAGACATGTCATATATAAAAGACTTTGTATATAGAATATTGCTACGTAATAATTTCTCAATATGGATACATTCTTTCTACGTGAGTAATAATTGAAAGTTTAAACAAATGCAACTTTGTTTTTCATTCTCTCTTATACAAAGAAAAAATAGTCATCAAACTGATTAACAAGAGTGTGGAAAAAATATCATTACTAACACAACGAACATTTTTGCATCAAGTTTATCAATTTGTATATTGTGAGATAATCAAAATGGTCAATTATATGCATGTTTCGTTCTGGTCGAAATTAATTAGAATTCCTTCGACGGCCTAATTATGGTTGACTTTGCTTTTCCTTTATTTTTTCAAACGAAAGGAGACGAAAATATAGACGTCAATATCCTTAGTCTTGTAGCGTAATTATAATAGAGACCCACCTAAAACCTAACCAACCAAATCTAAAAGAGGCCTCCTTATTACTCTTTTAGACTGCTGAATTCTTTTAGTCATTAGGTTACCTACTAGTTTTTGTCTCCTTTAGATATATTGTAGGCTTGTAGTCTCAAAAACACTTGCAAGCTGCGTTCTATTTTCTCCAATTTAGTTTGCTTTTGAGTTTTGAACTTAAGTTTAAACAATAAATTCGACGTAAGAATGTAATAGTAGAGACGGGCTCTATAAGCATGTAAGATGTGCTAATGAGTAAGCTTCTAGGTTTGGGGAACTACATAAAAGCATCCCCAATGGTTTGTGAGCTAAGTGCATTTGTGTAGAGACTATGTGACAAAATTTCCAAATTCTTTTTTTTTTGTTACTCTAGGGTCCAATATATATTGTTTTAAATATTTAACCTCTAATTAGTGTTAGACAATAGAAAGTCTTAATAATTACAAAATATTCTATGAATTTTTTTTATATACTTAATTAAAAATTAATGCATCCAAATCTAACAGCACCACATAATGACAGTAAGTAAAACTTTAAGTTAATTGACTAGTTGTATCACGGGGAGCCTCAGCTCTGGCCTCCTCCTCAATTTTTTTGTTAACGCATATAAACCTAATGCTGGGAGCCAGAGCTGCGTGCTTGCATACAGAGCCAGGGCTACAGGGGACAGTTTGGAATTGAAGCTGCTTGAAAAAAGATAACATGGGGTCAAGTTTTAGGCAAACAAAAACTACAAGTAGTGAGAAAGGGTAACTAGTTGGGGTAAAACAAATAGTAGGGCAATGACAAAACAAGGCTAGAATGCTTAATTACCAGTTGTGCATGTTGTCGAGAATAGAGATGCGTGATGAAACTATCAAGTCCCGGCCAGTAACAAGATCTGGGGCAGCAAAATGATGACACACAGCGCAGAACCAGGAGGCTGGATCACCCATTTCACTGCACTTCTCCTCCTCAAGAGCTACTGGATCTGTGGAAAATAAAAATAAAATAGTAGAGCTAGTTCAGCAACAGAATTCATTCAATGAGGAGAAACACAGACCTGCCAGAAGGAAGTCTTCCCAGAGGCTGATTGCAAGAGTCAAAGGCATTTCTCCGAATGGAAACGGGAAAATAGTGTAGCGACCCTTCTCACGGTCCTTGTCACGTATAGAAGAGAAGTGTCGAGGAATGTAGGATGGTGGACGGGATATGACCATCATATTAGCTGGAGGTGGAGTACGAAGAAGAGAGGACTCAAGGAAAAGAGCATACATGTTTGTCGGACCTGTTGAGAAACTAGAGAATTAAGAGAATCCCATTAAGACTCTAGCTATGGAATAAGGATGAGAAGATACTAACTTTTAATGACCTCCTTAAGAGAGATTCCAGTGGAATACACTGCTTTAAGGATGTCACGAGGGACCTCTGATAGTACGCCAACGGCAGTGATGGTGATAGGACCTGTGTAGCCTAACTTCCTCAAATTCCGTTTGATACACGGACCCACCAGTCGAGCATCATAGCCATCGGGAACCGGAAACGATTTTATGTCCCAGAAGACCGATACTGGGGCCAAAGCTGCCTCCTCGATAGGCGGAGGCTCCATCACCCTCATCATCGGAAAATCAAACCTTAAAAAAAAAAGAATCAAATTCAATTCAGTCAAACATCAGAGAACCGAGAGGAACACGGCTGCTATAGAAGTTGTAGGGTTCTTCTATCTATGCAATCAGTCGATGAATTTTGCTTAGAAAATCAAACATCAGAAAGATAAATTGACCACCGATCGAGAGAGGTAGATATAGAGGAACACAGCTGCTAATCGTGTTCTATCTATGCAATCAGTCGATGAATTTTCAAAGTAACATGATGAGATAAGAACCGAGAATTTTACCTTAGAGATGTTAGCTGCAGAGTTGGTTGGATCGATCTCGATATCGTCGTCTAGGGTTTCTTAATTCTGAATGAGGATATTATATCGACGCCGCAGTATATATACTGATAATGGGCTTCGCTTTAATGGGCCTACAGTGTTTGTCATGAATCGGCCTGTATTCGTGTGAAACATTTTTCCTTTTCTTTTTCAAATTTTAATTGTGAATTTCAATTAGCGGAAACTTATAACGGAAAATTAATCATTTGATCGTCTGGTTAACAAAACTTAACATCATGTCCGAAATGGCCAATTCAACGAAATTTCGCCATTTTATCGGAAGATCAAACTGAATTTTATGATATTTCGAAAGTTTATATTTTTCGTCCCATATTTAAAAGTTAGCGCTTTAAAAACTAAACAAATAGGAAGTTCAATCACAAAACTATTTAATTTGAAATCTTCCTCTAATATAGGAATATACTGAAATATAGTTTTATTTTTAATTTTTGTATTTCATCAAATATCGCTCTTTACTTGTTTTTGAATTATAATCGGCAAAACGGATTTGGTAGAATCAACAAGGAAAGAAGACCCTTTTGAGCTTGACTCTATTCTGATTTTGTGAAATATGTGAAAAAGTGTAGGATAAGTGAAAACTTCAACGCAAATGAAATGTTAATATCATGTATGTTTACAATCTTACAATTATAGAGCAAACCCCAGCTTTTTATTCAAGCAACTTTGTTCTCTCCCTTTGATTATTTGTGAGCTAAGAGAGGAGTGAATTTGTCTAAATCCCTT
>Ga0041059_1000904_pt1 | contig 23459 bp, 21 predicted proteins | sample AraColnosormetaG_FD_56232 | JGI IMG/M metagenome (GOLD analysis project Ga0041059, IMG submission 56232) | Arabidopsis roots microbial communities from North Carolina, USA - Col MF nosort | ecosystem: Host-associated > Plants > Roots > Unclassified | place: USA: North Carolina | collected... | reverse complement strand
TTCTTTTTTTTTTTTTTGTCGTCTCATATGAATCTTTTTAAAGCTAACATTTGAACCCCCTTCTTTCTCATTTTTCAAAATATGTTCATCAAACTTCTTTTTGATTGTTTTTCAGTTGTAACCAATTATATTGTTTTGTCACGAAGCTGTCTGAAAAAGTAAAAGAAACTAAAAGTGAAAAAGTTTTTTTTTCCTTTCGATTGAATTTAGTTTTCTTAACTTCAAGTCTTCAAACTAACTGAACTGAGTTGACCAAAAATGTGTTCCTTTGAGAGTGAAAACTGAAACGTATGTTTCTCATGAGCACTTTTAAATTCTGTACATCATTTTTTTTTTTTTTACACAAAGTAATTTCATTTATTAATTGTGTAAATAAATAGTTTGGTCAAATTGAGGCCGGTAGTTTTTAGTCATTCGGCCCATCAAACATCTAATGGATTTTTTCTTTTGACGTCAATGGATTGAAGCCTTAAAGCCCATAATAAATGTAAGTCTAACTATAAACTTATTTCTTTTGGCCATAGCTAGTATTTCTAGTTTCCGAATATCTAAATACTAATTTATAACATGTTTTAACAAACAAGTACAGTATATGTTATATACTATTCAATCAGAAGAAGAAGAAAAACAGATACTTCTTTTGTTTCTGTTCGAGTTAAATCGTATACTATAGGATGATTACATGTAACCGAGAGCGTTGGCCTAACAATTTACCATGATTACCTTGCCACGATCCAATTCGAACTTAAAACAAAAAGAGAAATGTGACATACACGTGGCATTTAGAAAATATCTCATCATCGTTATCATCGTATGATGTGCATGGTTGGTCAATGGTCATAGTTAGTGAGACAAACACCGTGTTGTTTTTATGACTTATGGAAGTGTGTAGAAACCTCCGGCGTTGGATAAGGAAAGTGTGGTGTGCGAGACGTGTAGTAACTAGTAAATAAAATAGTGTGTCGTTTTCATGATAAGGAAGAAGAGAAGTAAAGCACGGCAACAACACTTGTAGAGAGGCAAGAGTACAAGTTGGTACGGAACTTGTGTAGTAGTTTTAGTTGTTTATCATCATTCATTTGTACTTTCTTCTATTTTTCTTCTTCTGTCGCAAAGTTTGTTTACCTTTTTCTAATCAAAATCAAACTTTTAACACTTTTAATTTTGGATTCTCGACAATGACGTCTCCTCCACAACTTGACACCTTAAGACAAGAACATTAAAAAAGTATATACCTTAACATTATTCCTCTTCACGGATACAAGTATACAACTATCACTTTAATCAGAGCTCTGTTATTGCGTAACAATAATTTCAAAACGTGTTTTACGAGACGAATAATACAGAATTGTACTAGAGAAAGTACACAATTTGCTGACAAATTTCCTCAGTTGGACAACTTGCAAGAAGAAGCATCAAAAGAAACCAACTTCAACACTTGAAACAGTGCAAAATCCAGAAGAATTTGACACTTTTATTCATGAATGAAAGATGAAAATAACAAACTTTGGAATCAAAACCAAAAACAAAGAACATAATGATGATAAAACAAAGATTGGTCTTATTATTTCATAAAAAAGAGAAGAAAATTAATCTTAATGGCTTGAGACTTTGAGATTGAAGGATTTGTTGATCCAAGCCTTCAAGCTTCCACCTTTTCTTGCACCATTAATGGTAGAGTCAGATCTTCCATTACTTTCCTCAACCTTCTTCTCCTCTGGTTTCCTACAGAGCATAAAGTTCCTCGCTCCAAGAGATCCAATTGCATCCCATGTGCTTAAAGCTGTCATCAAAACACAACATCAGTCAACCAATTCTTTAAACAGATCATTCACACATAAAGCTAAAAGACATTGGAATTGAGTTTAGTTTACCTTCAGGTCCAACCATAGGACAATAGAGAAGAAAATCATTGAAATCAGATCCAAGAAGAGGAAGACGACCTTCACGAGCGTAACCTTTAAGAGCAGTATCGATAACAGAGGCAACAAGATCATCCTCATAAGCAACAAACCGGATCGGACCGGCACTACCCAAAACCGTAACGCTAATGAGAATCCTATTCCCTTTAGCGTTTTGGTTCTTCTTCTGCTTGTTGTAGAGCAACATCTTCGAAATCGAGAGAACAAAAAACAGAGCAAATCTCACAAGTAACAGAATCAATAAAAAAAGAACCACTTTTTAGGAAATTAGGGTTCCGGGTTGTGAATTTTAGGGGCGAATCGTTCACGGGTCGAGGCCAAGGCAGCGAAAGTACCAGCCTTCTTTGCAAGATCCGAAAGCGAAAACAGAGGATGTCGAGAGAGGAAGAGAAAAGCTCGCCCTTTTGATGGAAAGGGAGAGCGTAAACTTACCACCGATCGGATTAGTTTCCACCATTCACAAACGATTCACACGGAGAGATTTTGATTAACCGGAGAAGACGAGAGAAGAATATGCTTTTTGGTGGTGAAGCAGAGGAGGAGGATTTGATTATTTTTTTTTTCTTATGGGAGAAGAATGTGATTGTTGGTGAGCTAAGAGAGACGGTGAGGTTGTTTATAAAGTAAGGTGGTTAGGTTAAAGGCTTTTTTGGGTAATTTTGAAATTTGAGAATTTTTCCGGTTTTACCTTTTTTGGTGCTTTTGCATACGTGTCTTTTTTTTTTACCAACGTGTAATTAAAAGTTTTTTTTTAAAATATATTTCAAAGCTCAATAAAATCTAAGTAATCTTAATAAATTTTAACTACATAAATGAATATCTAAGAGTATTGATAATACAACAAAAGATCTCCTAAATATAATTGTAAAACATAGAAAAGCAACAGTGTAGTAAATTTGTAATATGAGAAGAGTAAATAAAACGTTATTTAAAGTATTTAAGATAAGATCGAATTTAATATCATACAATCTAAAATTTGTGATAAGGACGAGTTTAAAGAAGAAAACTATTTCTTATTTCTTATGTGTTAATTTTACCAAAAACTTTAAGAAAATGTTGATGCATGTATTAGCAAGGATAACAATTAGTTAAAGATACGGTTTTCATAAAAATTGAAAAGAAATAAATAATTTTTTTTTTAAAAGGAAGAATGGATTAAAAGGTTTGGCAAATAGAAAGGCTAGAAAATCTCTAGCTAAATGTAGTGATGATAATCGATAATTTGATCGTTATGGATTATACCAAATGAATGTTATTCGCCCTTGTTTTTTTTGCTAATATGGTGGAAAAAGTTGTAGCGAAAATTGTGGTAAGTGGTTCATATGTGTTGCTTTTTACGTTTATGTTTTGCAAGTCATGCGAACTGAATTGTATCATTAGATTGACATACACGTATTTAAACTAATAGACATGTGAATGCTATGTAGAGTATCCCACTAAAACTAATCACATAAGATACATTTTACCCTGATGTTAAGAACATAAAAACAAGCGCAAACACAAACAAATTAATATTTTGAGGTATTAGTTGTGTGCGGTGTGCGGGCTATATAGGGAAGGTGATGAAAATAGATTTTAGGTTGGGACTCTTAAACATATCGGACTCGCTTGTTTTTGTTTTTCTTGGGGGTAAAATATGAAAGTGATAAAAATAGAAAAACGGTCGCTATCGAAGTTGAGCAACATGAAAAGAGCATCACGTGTCATTCGTTAGGCCATTGTTGTCCTGATCCTTGCTGTTTTTAGCTTCCGCCGATCCAAACCTCCCCCATATTAAACTTGAAAGGTTACACGTTTCTTTAATTCTAGGACTTTAAGTTTTAAAAGTCTTAGAAACCTCAAACCTCATCTATATGGAATATAGTTGTGGTATTTCAGAGTATTAAAAAAATGAACGTTGAGGAGAGTTGTACCAAAATTTATCTTTTAGGCGTGATATTTCTTAGATAGATATACGCAACATTTATCATGGTTATCGACAACTTTAGTTTGATTTTTGGCATATACCTAAAATTTTGTAATTTTCTAAGGACTTGGTTCTAATTAAGAGGCTCGTCCGCTAGGCGCTAAGCATGTTTCATGTATGTTCTTCATTGTCTTTTATTAACTTTTCGAAGCGTTGAAATTCACTTCTTTAACATGAATTGGGGATTTAATTTTGGAGTTAGGTGGATTTAAGTCATAGAAAGAAGAAAACCTGTCATTAATGTGAACGAAAAAATGTAACATCTATAAAAAATTGATTTGTATAAATTGGTTTGTAAGTCTCTAAAGATGAAATTGAGTCAAATCCTTTTTTTAGCTAATCGAATTTAATAAATTGACAAACGCGTTAAGTACTAGAGAAACAAAATAAACATGATTAGCTAGCAACGGCGGAATATAAACTCTATAAAGATCACGAATCCTTTCGCATCGATATCTTAATTGCCGTATGAACAGTATAATTAATCTTCTCATAATATGGTTATTATACTAATAAATTATATGTATAGCCTTGTAGGTAAATGGAATTATTATGGAAACAGAATCAGGTGCAGAGAACCATAATGGGCCATGATCTTGAATGGTGCAGAGCCAATTCAAAATCATATTATGACTAAAGACAGAGAGCACATGACTCACGGATAGGACCAGAAGTATAGAGAGGTCGTAATTCAGTTTAAGAGAAGACAGCTATCGATCTCATTTCATATGCATTATGATCTCTGGTACATCTCTATATATATCACCTAACTTCGTCTTATCATATCAGCTCCTCCTCCATGTCTTATCCTGAGTCGCCCATTGTGTCACAAACCGGTTAACCTAATTGTATGATTGATCGTGTTTGCAACCATTTATACCCTAAATGTTGATTACCTCGTTAATAATATGCCGTAGATTTTATTAATATGTATATGTGTGTACCAAATTACAACGCTAAATGAATTTTAAATCCTTGGCAGAAAAACAGTTCACAATTTTATATCCTTTGTTAAATTTAGGTTGTCGTGTCCACATTGTATGATCTACTCATAAGCTCATAGCATCGAGTCATTGACATCAACTCATTGTTCTGGATAATACAATTGATTATACATGTGTCACACCTGATGATAACTTTTAGAATTTTTAAACGTGATTTTATACGGACATCTAGATTTGTTTGGATTTCAATTTAAATTGTTTTTTTTGGTTTATATATTTAGTTATTTACATGTTGGTTAGTGTTTTATTTTATGTAAGATATTTTCTTACAATATCTGTATATCTATCCACATCTAATACATTTAGATTTTAAAATATCACATACGGTTAGGATTTGTATTCCCTCAGTCAAAGACAAAGGAGTGGGCATATAGTATTTATACCCTATAAGTAATAACAGGTCATTTAAAAATTTGAATAGCTTATTCCAAATTAATTTCATCCATAGAAAAAAACCTAATTAATGTGACAGCTGAGCTGACCATATATTGTTTTTTTTGGCACAACCATTGTGTTTATATAAATCTTATGATTTTATTTCAAACGTACGATAAGGATTTAGGAAACGAACAAATAAAATGGGAAACGGCTCCTCTTTAATTATTGACCAGCCATTCTGTGTCTGTTCAATTAGCGACTAGCCAGATTCCCAAATTTCCTCATTGTCCATTGATTTCAATTATACGCCAACTCTTCTAGATTCAGAGGTAGGTCCATGAACTTCAACATGACACACGTTATTTTACTTATCTCAGTCTATATCGTACCAATTGCTCCATATTATACAATATCTTATAACTCTAAATGTCAGTCGCATCTAAGATTCGCCACTAGTTATTATCAATTCACCCAACTAGAATCCTCAGTTTTCAGTCGTTCTCAAAAAAGTATAAAAGGATTTTTTCTATTAAAAAATGTATATATATATATATATATATATAAAACATGATAGAAAATAGAAAATTTACCGAATAAAAAATTAAAACTAATTCAGCCGTGACAAAATACCTAAAAAATTATCGGTTTTGTTTATTACTCATTCTATTGATCAAATACTCAATTTTATATACAATTATTAGATTTTTGCTACGGAACTTAGCGTGATAAAACTAAAATTTCAAAATTTAAGATAATCAAATGGAATGTTTAGCCCATATGTCACGGTTTTAACAAATTTTGTTTGGTTATGTATGTTAACACATCTATGAGTTTAATTATATGTCAAATAAATAGTAGAAGTCAAATGATTGAATACTAAAAATATTTTCACTGAACATGTTTCTATGAAATAACTGAATTTTCTAATTATATTCATATATATTAATTTAACTACTTTTAATTATGTCAAAACCTAAAAATTTGATAAATACTTTAAATGATAAAACAAGACATTCATATTAATTAAACGTGAAAATTGTATACCATATATAGTATTCACAATATATAATATAATTACTTTTTGTGCTTTGCTTAAGATGCAGTAAATCGATTTGATTAGTCTCTAAAGAATAAATCTTTTATTTGGTCAGTTTGGGTCTAAGCAATAATTACTGGTATTAACTTTAAAATTATAAGAGTCTAGGGACTAAAAAAGAAACTAAAGATATCGGCGACATGAATGATGAATGAGAAACAGAGAACTCTAAAGAAAGTAAAGGAGCAGCGATGAAATCGGTTGTCCGCAAACAACGGATAGATCTGTCGATGTTTGTTTTTGGAACTCCGCGTTGAATCAGCGTCGATGTTTCTCGTAAGTTTGCATAATCCAAAAACTCGTTTTCGAATTATAAATTTCATCAAATCCCCGCTTATTTTGGGTAAATTCAGGCAAAAAGGGTTTTTGTGTTCTTCGATATTATCTCTTATTACTATTAGGCTATTATCATCGCCTTATTGGGGAAAAAGCTTCAAACTTTTATATAAAGTCTCTTCCTTTTTCTTTCTTTCTCGGTGGAATTTGCAGCAATGGAAGATAAACCATTAGGGATTCTCAGGGTTCATGTCAAAAGAGGGATTAATCTTGCTATTCGTGATGCCACCACCAGTGATCCTTATGTTGTTATCACATTGGCTAATCAGGTTTGGTTCATGTCCTTTTTGATTAGATTATGCATCGTTTTGGGTTTGATTCTTTGGTGATCACAAATGGAATGTGGATTATGAAATCTTATTAGAGTTATAGTCACATGGTGGAGGTACAATGTGAGGGACTGATCATTACCATGTGATGGTTTTTGTGGCCACCCATGTGAGAAAGATCTCAATTTGATCTTTGCTTTGTGTTTCTTTGGCTAAAAAACAAAACTTTATAAGACATCCTATGCAAAATCTTGTCATGTTCTGAAATTACAAATTCTTGTATTAGTCTTGTGTTGCAAAACATATATTTCTTTTTCAATATAAAATTTTGTTGAAGGGTATTAGTCTTTTTACGATTAGTCTCTATGCATAATCTTGTTGAAGAGTCATCTCCCAAAACTAATGAGCATGTATAGGCTCTTGTTGAAGGGTCATTTCCCAAAGCTGGCAAATCATAATTACATAATCTTGTTGAATGGTCATCTCAGGATCACAGTTTGTCAAATAGAAACAATGTCATCTGGGTTAAGAAAGTTGAAAGTGGACATGATTGACTTGGCTTAGATGATTGTGTCTCTATGGTTGTACTTTGTGAAGCCTTCTTTATCATTATTTGTACTATGTAACCTTTTGTTTGTGTATTTCTTTTTCATATCTTCTTGACCCGTTTTTATCTCGTTCATTCAGAAACTGAAGACGCGTGTGATTAATAATAACTGTAATCCAGTGTGGAACGAACAACTGACCCTTTCCATCAAAGATGTGAATGATCCTATCCGTCTGGTAAGCTATCGTGTCTATTACAATTTACGACGGTCTTCTAAAGAAACCGATTGTTGGCTCATATTATGGTCTGTTTATGCAGACGGTGTTTGATAAAGATAGATTCTCGGGAGATGACAAAATGGGTGATGCAGAAATAGACTTTAGGCCGTTCCTAGAAGCGCATCAAATGGAGTTAGATTTCCAGAAGCTCCCCAATGGTTGTGCAATCAAGAGGATCCGTCCAGGCAGGACCAACTGTTTAGCTGAAGAGAGCAGCATCACTTGGAGCAATGGGAAGATCATGCAAGAGATGATTCTTAGACTAAAGAATGTGGAGTGTGGGGAAGTAGAGCTCATGCTTGAGTGGACTGATGGTCCAGGCTGCAAGGGTCTGGGACGCGAAGGTATGTTAACAAATCCTCGGTTTTTGACTTGTGCATATCTATGATTGCGATTAACATGCGAGCATTGGTTCTTTTAGGATCCAAGAAGACACCATGGATGCCGACAAAACGATTGGACTAAGATGCAGAAATGTTAAAACAGAGACCGTGAAGATGTGATGGTATTTTTTCGTTATGTTCATGGAAAGACGAGTTTGTCTTTGTCTCATCAGAGTTTAAATTGACAAAAAAGGCTCTGCTTTGGTCTTTAGTTGTACATGTCGAATAACTCAACCCTTATATATATTGTATCTGTTTCTACTAATTGAAGAAATAAAGCAAACCCTGAATTTCTAGAACCTCTTTCAATCTTATTTCTCTGGTTCTGGTAACATTAGAATTAGCTCACCTATATCAGTATGTATACAAAATTATATTTGCAGGGTAGTACCTTCTTTTTTGTGAAATGTAATGATGATATTTCTAATGTCAATGTCAGAAAAAGACAGGAGATATTTCTTATGAATAGAATCTAGAAGGTATTTGTGTGTGAGTAACGCGTAGATGATAATTAAAGTGAGTTAGCAGGAAACAAAAAGTTGGAAAAGAGACCTTTTGAATTCACCTTTCCTTTTCTTTTTTGTTTCTTTCTTTTAATAAGCTGATTTAAGTAGCATCGTTGAATTTGAGTCGGTGATTGTTTGTAAGTGAATAAGAAAAGTAGTAGAGTCAGGAGACAGGTGTGCTTTCTCTTCAAAGCTCAGAAGCAAGATGGAGAAAACAGAGGAAGAGGTTGAGATGAAGGAACTGGTAGGGCTTGTGAGAATCCTAGTGAAGAGAGGGATCGATCTTGCTCGTCGAGACGCTCTAAGCAGCGACCCTTTTGTCGTCATAACCATGGGTCCACAGGTACTTTTTCTCTCTTTCTGATTCTAATCTGATTTGGTTCTCTTCTGTTTGATGTTTCTATTTCTGTTCTTGAGATGTATGGTTTCTCTGTTTACTTTCTTCGCAGATGGAAGACCAAAGAATCGACCTTTAAGAAACATGATTAATAATCATTTAAAAAGATTTTACATTTCATGCTACAAAATGAAAACAATCTATAGCTATAGGATGTTGTGTTGCATTCGTTCTAACTGAAATTGGTTGTATCTTTGAATTGCACCAGAAGCTGAAATCTTTTACTGTGAAGAATAACTGCAACCCAGAGTGGAACGAAGAGTTGACTCTTGCGATCGAAGATCCCAATGAACCTGTGAAGCTGGTGAGTACTAGTACCCGTCAGTAACTACCGGAATCATGAATTTTCAACTCAAAACCAACTGATGATAAGTGGTTGGTTCCATATGTTTTTGTTTCGTATGAGTGCAGATGGTGTATGATAAAGATACATTTACAGCGGACGACAAGATGGGAGATGCGCAGATAGATATGAAACCGTTCCTAGACGTTCACAAACTCGGTTTGAAAGAACTTCCACATGGAAAAGAGCTCAAGAGAATTGTGCCCACCAGAGATAACTGCTTGTCTGAAGATAGCATAATCGTCTCCGATAATGGCAAGATCGTTCAGGACATGATTCTTCTGTTGAAGAATGTCGAATGCGGCAAGGTCGAGATCCAGCTTGAATGGCTTAAAAATCCAGGTGGTAGTGGACTCTGAAAAAACAGAGATGAAGTAGCTTTATGATTTTCTGTGTGTAATAAAAAAAATCTCAGTTAATAAAATAGAACAGAGTACTACTACTCTGTTTTGTAATGGAAATATATTTGGTTTTAGATCTAACCGAAACCGTTTTGGTTTCCCGCGAGTTTTCTCTTCATCACAAAAAAGAAAAAGTGATATTTATGTTTTATATTGGTTTGGTAAACATGTTCTTGGAAAAGTCAACGGCTTAAACCTTTTGTCCATAGTCAGAAAAAAAGAAGAATCAAGAAGATATTATTACCAAAGATGTTCGTGAGAGTAACGCGTAGATGAGAATAATATAGAAACAAACACCTGGAAAACGAAACCTATTATATAGATGGTCTTTATTTTTTGTTTCTTTATTCGCTCTATCGTCCATTGATAAGCCAATTTTTAAGTGGTCCTCGTTGAATTTGAGCCGGTCATTGTTTAGAATTAAAAAAAAAGAAGGTAAAAGAGTCAGAGCCGCCTAGAGAAATCGATCACAAATTCAGAAGAAAAGAACAGAGAAAACAGAGGAAGAGGTGAGATGGAGGAACTTGTAGGGCTTCTGAGAATCCGAGTGAAGAGAGGGATCAATCTTGCTCAGCGAGACACTCTAAGCAGCGACCCTTTTGTTGTCATAACCATGGGATCACAGGTCTTTTCTCTCTCTATCTCTGTCTTTGATTCTAATCTGATTTGGTCTTTGTGGATTTCTTCTGTTTTTGAGACATATATCTCTTTTTATCAAAATATTGTCCTCCAAGAAGCATGATAAATTTCAATTAAGTATGGAAAAATAAGAGAGTTTAAACAACAGAGAAATGAAATCAATAGATAGGTTTAGTATATGATTTTGATTTTTGATATAGAGAAAATCGTCTTTCGATATTAGGATGTTCATATCTTGCATGCACTCTAATAGAATTCTTTAAAATGCACCAGAAGCTGAAGACTCGTGTTGTGGAAAATAACTGCAACCCTGAGTGGAACGAGGAATTAACCCTTGCGTTAAGACATCCCGATGAACCTGTGAATCTGGTGAGTACTTCTATCTGTCTATTTTTTTATTACTGGCTCTAATAGGAATCATGAATTTCCAACTCAAAAACAATTGACAATTAGTAGCGTTTTTTTACAGATAGTGTATGATAAAGATACATTCACATCGCACGACAAGATGGGAGATGCAAAGATAGATATTAAACCATTTCTGGAGGTTCACAAAATGGGTTTGCAAGAACTTCCAGATGGAACAGAGATCAAGAGAGTTGTGCCCAACAGAGAAAACTGTTTGGCTGAAGCGAGCAGTATCGTCTCCAATAATGGCAAAATCGTTCAGAACATGATTCTTCTGTTGAGGAATGTCGAATGCGGTGAGGTCGAGATTCAGCTTGAATGGATTGATATTCCAGGTTCTAGAGGGCTTTGAACATATCTCTTTCTGTGTGTAATAAAAAAAAAACTCAGTTCGTTTTGGGTTTTTAGACAAAAGTCACAATAAGTAGAACAGAGTACTACTCTGTTTTGTAATTGAAATATTTGGTTTTAGCACCTAACCTAAATCGTTTTGGTTTCCCGCGAGTTTTTTTATTCTGTTGTTTGTTTGCAGATGAAAAAAAAACGTGGAGAAGAAAAAAACAAAAACGATCTAATAAGCTTGGAAGTTTGCTTGCAGATATTTTTTTTTTGAAAATTTTTGTGGTTAAACATGTGAAAATGCAGAGATATTCAAACGTAAGGTTATGGTTACATCTAGTAACGAATCTTATCCATCTCCAAATCCCAAATTTGAAAAACACTTCCAAGGGAAAAATCGCGGATACATACAAGATTGCAAATATCTAAGCTTGGAATTATATTTGTTTTCTTTCTTTGGATCTCTGCTTTCAAGTCTGAAACTTGAACTCTGTTTCTAATTTACTTCAAAAGCTATGGCGTCGACTTCAACATCATCTTTAATGGCTTCTAAAACTGTAATCTCCAAAACAGCTCTGTTTTCTTCCTTACCGGGAATAGTCAGCCGGAGTTTTTTAACATTCGCACCGGCTTCTCCTTCCGTTAAACCCCTTAGGATAAGATCTTCAAATGTTACTAAGTTCGATGAAGTAACCAACAGTCTTGACGAAGACATGGACCAGATTCGACGGTTACAAAACGGTTCTGACGTGAGAGGAGTCGCATTGGAAGGAGAGAAAGGTCGAACAGTTGACCTAACGCCTGCAGCTGTTGAAGCAATCGCAGAGAGCTTTGGAGAATGGGTTGCAGCAACGGAGAGTAACGGAAACGGCGTCATTAAGATTTCTCTCGGACGGGATCCACGTGTTTCCGGTGGGAAGCTAAGCACGGCAGTGTTTGCCGGCTTAGCTCGTGCAGGCTGTTTAGCTTTTGACATGGGTTTAGCTACAACGCCAGCTTGCTTCATGAGCACGTTACTCTCTCCATTCGAATACGACGCTTCAATTATGGTAACATACTTTTCAACTTAAAAGCTCTGTGTCTTGTGTGATTCCTAACATGTTTAGTCGTTGTGGTTTTGAAGATGACAGCTTCTCATTTACCGTATACAAGAAACGGACTCAAGTTCTTTACCAAGAGAGGAGGATTAACGTCTCCTGAAGTGGAGAAGATATGCGATTTAGCTGCGCGAAAGTACGCTACTAGGCAGACTAAAGTCTCTACATTGATCAGAACGCGACCGCAGCAAGTTGATTTTATGAGCGCTTACTCTAAGCACCTTAGAGAAATCATTAAAGAGAGAATCAATCACCCTGAACACTATGACACTCCTCTCAAAGGATTTCAGGTAAGAGTCTAGCTTTGTGGTCTCTCTCTCTCGCTCTTGAAATTTTATGTGACAACTTGTGACGTTTTTTTGGTTGGTGTATGTTAGATAGTTGTGAATGCGGGTAATGGGTCAGGAGGCTTCTTTACGTGGGACGTTCTAGACAAGTTAGGAGCCGATACATTCGGTTCGCTCTATCTAAACCCTGACGGGATGTTCCCTAATCACATTCCTAATCCGGAAAACAAAATCGCAATGCAACACACCCGAGCCGCGGTTCTTGAGAACTCAGCAGATCTCGGGGTTGTGTTTGATACGGATGTTGACAGGAGTGGAGTGGTGGATAACAAAGGAAATCCTATCAACGGAGATAAGCTTATTGCGCTTATGTCAGCTATAGTGCTTAAAGAACATCCAGGTGGGTTACATTAATGATCAGCGTTTGTTAATCCATATTTATGATTGATTAACTTATGTGACTTTAAGATAATGTTTTTAAGTATAGGAAGTACAGTAGTGACTGACGCAAGAACGAGTATGGGGCTAACTAGGTTTATAACGGAGCGAGGAGGGAGGCATTGTTTGTATAGAGTAGGGTATAGAAACGTGATTGACAAGGGAGTAGAGCTGAACAAAGACGGCATCGAGACTCATCTCATGATGGAAACTTCAGGACATGGTGCGGTTAAGGAGAATCACTTCTTGGATGATGGTTAGTTCATTACTACTCTTCTTAATTCTTATTTTTGTTTCATTTTTTTTTAATACTTGGGAAAAATTGTAGGTGCATACATGGTGGTGAAGATCATAATTGAAATGGTGAGAATGAGACTCGCGGGATCAAATGAAGGTATCGGTAGTTTGATCGAAGATCTTGAGGAGCCGTTAGAAGCGGTTGAGCTTCGGTTGAATATTTTATCAGAGCCAAGAGATGCCAAAGCAAAAGGCATTGAAGCCATTGAGACTTTCAGGCAATACATTGAGGTATAAATAGTTATAATCAATATATTGATTGGTTATGGCTGTAGCTTTAGACTTGGTAATTATAATTGTGGAACAAATAAAAATGGTTACTAGGAAGGAAAACTGAAAGGGTGGGAATTAGGCACGTGTGGGGATTGTTGGGTTACTGAAGGTTGCTTGGTGGACTCAAATGATCATCCATCTGCTATTGATGCTCACATGTACAGGTAAATTAATGTGCTCACAAATACTTTATATTATATGATAGTACATGCTCCAATGCGAATTAATAGTCAATAATTCAGGGCAAGAGTGAGTGATGAAGAGAGTGGGGAAGAGTATGGTTGGGTGCATATGAGGCAGAGTATTCATAACCCTAACATCGCACTTAATATGCAATCAATGCTTCCTGGTGGATGTCTCTCCATGACAAGAATCTTCAGAGACCAGTAAATTTCATATATATGATCGATCTACTTCTCAGTGTGAAAGATATGGTTATGAGTAAAACATTTGATGATAACTTTGAATTTATGTGTGTCGTTGATCAGGTTTCTTGAAGCTAGTGGGGTGGCTAGATTCCTGGATATAAGTGACTTCGACAATTACATCGGAGGTCAATCTTGAAGGTTCTTAATTAAATGTGAAATTTGTAATTAAACCACAACATGAATTCTTATGCATTGTATATGTAAATAAACTATATTTTTTACCAGGTTTCAGTCTTTCTCGTTTTAAGTCTCGCTTATGACTATGAATTATGTAGTTAAATCATTGGGAATCATGAGATATTTAAGCGATTGTCGGCCCGGTCAGAAAACTCTTTTCTAGAAATAAATGTTTTGGTGAAATTGTTGAAAATCACAAGTTTCTAACTCAAAATCAATTGAAAATGAATAGAAAGACTCATGTTTACTATTGCTAACGATCAATCACATTGCCAATGTGAGATATTCTTCTCGAGATGATGCATGTTCTAACCATTCATCTTGACAACATATCAATATCTCATCAAAGCATTAACCTTTGCTTAGATAGGTCGAACTAATTTGTTACTTGAAACAATGTGTGTTTGTGTTCTATATTATGTTTTCATGAGTTTTCAACTCAAAAAAACTAATTGACATTAAGGTCGATAGGTCTATATTTCTTAAATTTCAACTCAAGGTCCTATCAAAATATTTACAAAGTAAACTGCAATGAACCACACACACTCTCTACCATTTTTTATATTGAAACTTTGTTTTCAGACATTAGACACCTAATTTTGTTTATGATAGTTCAATTTGTTCTCCCGAATAACCTATTTTGTTGATGAATGTACGTATGTAAATAAATAATGTCTAAATTCTAACTTCATGTCATCAAAGAGGTTGTTGCTATATTCAAATCCATTATTAGTCATTTTTATACTTTTGTTCTTTAAGAAATAAATCCAAACTTTCTCTCGAGTAATCATACCTACTAAACTATTATGTATAGATGGAGAACGGCCCAAAAATCATAATGAATATATTCCAGTAAAACTAGACTCGTGTGGTATCCAAAACACAATCTTCTTCATAGAAACCAAATTTATGCATTCTTTTCTTGTCTCCATCATGTATAATGTATTTTTCCAAGTGACCACTGACCATAATGTAACTGTCACAGATTTTAAAATAACTAAAAGCAATAATTGAAAAAGAAAAAACACTTTCGAAAAAACTTTACAGCCTTCTAACCATTCAGGTCTGAATCAGACCGTCTGATTCATAGTTCCAATGGAATGCCAGGAACGTACTCCTCTAATAAGACTGATTTCGCACTTCAACGAATTTTTTAGAGCAAAATATCCAATATTTTATTAAAAATTGGCCTTCCATTATGCTCTATCTTAAATGCTCAGTTGCTCACCCAATTTTCTGTCTACGTATTTAAAGCTTAATTATGTAGAAAACATTTGCACATAATTTTTTGTCTTTGGGAATAAAGTTAAGGATTGATTTGGCAAACCCTACAACTAATAAATCGGAAAGAACATTTCAGAAACTAACATCAAATTTATTAAATATAACATTGACAAAAGGAATAAACAAAAACATTCATTACATTTAAAGGTAAAACTATCTAAATAGTTGGTGTTTGACAGAAAAAAATAACTATCTAGTTAATTCGATTTATTATCCCTATTACCAAACATAGTCTAAAATTCTCACTCTAAACACTTACACCTTTTGTTTTTGTTACATAGTTTTCTAAAAGCCTAAAACAATGAATTTTACAGTATTAAGAAAGAAAGAAAAAAATCGTGTACATTATTAACCAAACGAAACCATTTCCTTATCTGATCAAAATGAACGTAAAGTAATCCGTAGATATGATTGAATATATCTGCGGGACCATAATAATGTCAAGGTAAGTAATTGGGATGACAGATCCCCTCACATCACTAAGTTGAATATTGAATGCTCCCTCTGCATAACATGTTCCAATATTCAAATAATGTGTCGGGTGGATTTCGTCGCTCAGTATGTTTTTCTGATCTTTAGTAAATCATGAAAGCATAAACATAGGGCTTCGCTAGTCCAAACATTTATTATTAGCAAACATATATAACATACTTATTATATATTTATACTAGCTTCATCACAGCTACTACACATTGCTTCTCAAAGTTACAGTAGCCAACGTAAAACGATCTTAGTATACATACATTCATGATGCACACTCACATTCATATATCTCACAAAGACATGGCTCTTAGTCCTTATTTATTGCATTTAAATTCAAACACGAAGAGTAGTAGTACTCCTCTATTCCTCGGCCAAAAGATGTTCGTCGATCTCTTTCGAGACCTCGACACAGAATTGGAGGAGAGTTTCCGGATGAGCTACCTCCTCGCTTATTTTCTCATACTCAAGGTGCCAGTGCACAATACTTCCAGGGCCTCCAAGCTTCGGGGTCACCTGGATCGTGAGCAAGAAGCTCTTGTACTCTTTCATCAGATCACCGTCGATAACCCTAAACGTGATCAAGTTCTTATTCGGCTCCACTGCCTCAATCCTCTCCTTAGCCACCTTTGCCTCTCTATCTGCACCAATTATTTAACAATTGATATTATATGTTTAACTTTGAGACATGGTTATACATGAACAAGATGTATATAACATTGACTTGCCATGAACGTAGTTCCAGAAGACGATAGAGCCGACTTGACCCCAGTCGCCTTCGTGAAGATCACAACCTTGAATGTTTCCTGGAGATGCTTTAGAGACATGGTGTGGTTTCCCGGCGAACATGTGATGGAACTTCTCAGCGGAAGCTTTGATCTCCACGTCTGTCTCTAGCTTTCCCACCAAACTAGGCGTCTCTGGTGTCTTCACCTCCTCTTCCTCGGCCAAGAGATGTTCGTCGATCTCTTTGGAGACCTCGACACAGAACTGGAGGAGAGTTTCCGGGTGAGCTACCTCCTCGCTAATTTTCTCATACTCAAGGTGCCAGTGCACAATACTTCCAGGGCCTCCAGGCTTAGGGGTCACCTGGATGGTGAGCAAGAAGCTCTTGTACTCTTTCATCAGATCACCTTCTATAACCCTAAACGTGATCAAGTTCTTATCTGGCTCCACCGCCTCGATCCTCTCCTTCGCCACCTTTGCCTCCCCATCTGTACCAATAACATATCATATTTATAGGTTTTAACTAGGTTTGAAATGATCTCCTGGTTATATCTATATGAAAAAGATGAATATAACATTGACTTGCCATGTACGTAATTCCAGAAGACGATAGAGCCGACTGTGCCCCAGTCGCCTTCGTGCAGATCACATCCCTGAATGTTGCCTGGACTTGCTTTGGAGACATGGTGTGGTTTCCCAGCGAACATGTGGTGAAACTTATCAGCCGAAGCCTTGATCTCCACGTCTGTCTCTAGCTTCCCCACCAAACTAGACGCCTCCGTCTTCTTCACCTCATCTTCCATGGGGTGCTTTGTTGCTACGTCGGCCATAACTGCTGCTTTGATTTTCTTGAGGAGGTATAGAGAGTGAGTTTTCTTGGGGCTTCGATAGCCCTATAAATAGAGAAATGACCCATAAAGATTCATTAAGATTTCCACCTAAAATCTTATCTTCATTTAAATGCGTATTTCTTAGCAAAAAATAAGATTTAGCAAAAAATCTTCATTAAGATTTTGTTTTTGTTAACCAAAATAATAATACTGAATTATTTGCGTCCTTTCACGTCACTCCTTTCTCTGTTAACGTTTATATGCTCAGATGGATTTATTATTGCTAGTGGTGTTTTTTAATTTTAAAATATTAATTGCCTAGAAAATATTACAGAGAGGAACTCGTAGGACAAATAAAACTTTTAAGCTCGTTTCGAGAGACCAAACATTTGGTAAGAATTGAATTTTGTTAGTCCGTGGAACTGGAACCTCAATGTAAATGCTCATGCAGTTGATTGTTACATCCCTAATTAACCAGATATGAGTGTTTGTAGTTGTCAATGAAATCTACAAGACATGCATGATGAGAGAGACCAGATTGTTTCGGTCCCAAAGATCTTTACAAACGAATGTTGGGGATCGCGATTTTCCAATGTGGAAAAAAAAAGTGAAGACATAATAACTATTTGTCTAACAATTGGGAAAATAATAGAGTTGTTACAAAATTATGAAAAGGGAGGTAAAACAAACGTCAACTATTGATGCACACACATGATTACCATTGTTCGTTAAATATTATTTTCTTTGAAGCACACCGTCATTATGCACGCATAGTTATATTTTTTTTACGCTTATATAAACAATCGAATTAGATCAATGTTGTCTACAATTCACAACTTTAATTACAAAAGAACTAATAACAAAATCTCTCATTTTTTCTTCTTTCATGTGACCGCGTCCATAGTCCAACTGGAATTTACCCTGGAGCTATACCTCCTTACTTATATCGATCGTTCTTATACCATTATTTCTGCGGATATAGAAAAATATTTATTTATAGATAGAGTCTAATAATTGGGAAAATAATAATGAGAGTAACAAAATGCCATTTTAGATCATTTTGGCCTTCATGCTCACTTTTGTTTTTGGTAGACTAGGTGTTGAAAATGGTGTGATATGAGTATGTCGGTAGACAACACTCTTCCCAACACTCGTATAACTTTTGAAAATTGTAAAATCTTTCTCTTTAAAATCAATGGATTCTCGATTGAAAACTTGAATAACACATTATCACACGTTTATCTTGAGAGAAAATAGGTAAGATCGATACAATTTTCAGTGACAACTACAAACACTCATATCTGAATACGCTAAACATGTGTGTGCATCAATAGTTACGTTCTTTTGGTCTTTTTACGTCTAATTTGGCTAATTAAATATTGATTCTAACTTTGTTTTCCATATTAGTATGCTTTATTAACGAGAATAACGCGTTTTTCGAATTTGTTACATGAAGCCCCCAGAACTCGCTAATACAACAAAAGACTCAAACAAGGAAGCAAAGAAATGGATGATTCCAACATTCATGATATCAGAAATGGATGATTCCAACATTCAACATTCATGATATCAGAGAGACGAGCCTTCCACAAACATATCTCACAAGCTTTTATTAAAACCAAACATGACATACTCACATTTAGAGTACAAAGCTTTTATGTATCACTCACATATATTGGGCAACTCTCCTTGTTTATTGTATCATACACAAGAACATGCGTGCTTCATAACATACATATACACATATGATAGATACTCAATTAAAGAGTACTCTCTATTCCTCGTTCAGGAGATGTTCATCGATCTCTTTGGAGACTTCCACACAGAAATCAAGAAAGGTCTCAGGGTGGGCCACTTTGTCGTCAATTTTCTCATACTCGACGTGCCAGTGCACCACACTCCCAGGTCCTCCTCTCTTAGGGGTCACTTGGATTGTGATCACAAAGCTTTTATACTCTTTTAATAAGTCTCCCTCTATCACCCTAAAAGTGATCAGGTTTTTCTCCGGCTCCACTGCCTCGATCCTTTCTTTTGCCACCTTTGCCTCTCCATCTGCACCAAATATATTTGTTTGGGTTTGACTAAAAAATCGGTATGAATATTAATTCACAAAAATGTTATAAACATAAAATTTAATTAATCTATACTTTTGTCATTACATATCTGTGGATTTGATTGTAAGAATCGAATAAATGTTTTTTGTAATGAAATGGGGAGCCAAGGATTTATGACACTGAGATGTGCCCTTGGCCAGAAGTTCACATCAAGTATGCATTTCTGCTCACTTTTTTCATTGATAAAAATATTAAGTTTAAGAACATATTCTATGTAGATATTAGAACTTTTTTTTCCGATAAAAGTTAATATAACTTTGCACTTGCCATGAACATAATTCCAGAAGACGATAGAGCCGACTTTGCCCCAGTCACCTTCATGCAGCTCACAACCCTGAATTTTCCCTGGAGTTGCTTTGGAGACATGGTGTGGTCTCCCAGCAAACATGTGATGGAACTTCCCAGCTGAAGCTTTGATTTCAATATCTGTCTCTAGCTTCCCACACAAACTTGACGACTCTCTCTTTGCTAAATTCATTGCTGCCCCGGCCATTTTAGTCGCCATTTTTTTCTTCTCTTTGTTTAACTTGAAAATTAAAAGGATTTTGAGAGAAAATGAGTCCCTTTTGAGTTCTTTAGCCTCTTTTTGTAGAGGATTGAGGGAGGTAACGGCTGAAGAAGAAAACAAATCATTATTAATTGCAATTTTGTATCCCTTCTGATATCATGACTCTATCTTTTTGTCTCACCTACTGAATTTTTGTAATGGATAACGGTTGAATTAGGTTTTGATCATATAAATGATCTAGAGATCATTCAGTATAACGCGGTTTAGGTTGTACGTTCCTTCTGCAAATTCTCGTTTTGACATATTTGTTATTGGCATGTAGTGTTGTTGATCTTTAAGAAAACATGCATGTTACGCGGTTCATGTCGTTCGTTCATGAAGGCACGTACAGTTCTATGCAAAACAAATATAACAGTCATTAACTATGTTATTGGATAAACATGCTTCAACCAAAAAAAGTTAATGGATAAATATGATTAGAATCAATATATGGATTTCTTTTTTGGCAATTTTCACAAATAGCACAAAAATAAGTTTTGTTTCACAAATAACACACATTTTGGAATGTTCCAAAATAGCACAAATTTAGTGTTAAAAGATTAAAATATCCTTAGGAAATTCTTACTTAATTGTTGAAAATATTTAGGGTTGTCTTACTTAATTGTTGAAAAGCTTCCTAAATAATATGTCTTAAAACAATTTATGAACTAGATTCATCATTGTATCAACAATTAATGTTATTATTGGCAATGTGTAAAGTGTGTGTATAAATTGTCCACAAAACTTGTTTTGATGCTATTTTAGGGTATTTCTCTTTTTCTTTTCCATTATATGTGTATAAAATCCGTAAAAAAAACTGAAAAATGGTATATAAATATTTTGTAACATGCAACTGTATCTATAAATGTAGCAATTAAATCATATAAGGTTAAACAACTTAATTATTAAAAAAAAATGAAGAAACCTCTTGATGAAGATAATTAAAGGTTTGTACAGCCCAAACCAATTTCTGCTCTAGTTTGGATGTAACTCATATTCCAACGTTGGTTAGATTAACGATCTTGTAACAAATTTTTGCAATGTATTGATTCTAAACTGGGCCTTTAAAAGGGCTTATGTATCTCTTCTTTCTTTTTCAATTTGAATACGAAAACTTTTTAGCCAAAAAAAAAGAAAAGACGAGGCTTAAGATTTTATTAAAAAAACATTTTACACTTTATTAAACAAACAAAACACATTATACGTATACAAATTTAGAGTATAGCACTTTAAAAACATACAACATGACTCTCATATATCCAACACAACTCTTTATTTTTCCACATTCAAAGAGTGATAAAAATCGGCATGCTTCAATCACACATACATGTACGGACAGGATAATAGATAGTCACACGAGGAATATTCTCCTCTATTCCTCGGCCAAGAGATGTTCGTCGATTTCTTTGGAGACTTCGACGGCAAACTGGAGGAGAGTCTCAGGATGAGCCACCTCCTCGTTTATTTTCTCATACTCGAAGTGCCAATGCACCACACTCCCTGAACCTCCATGCTTAGGAGTCACTTGGATTGTGATTACGAAGCTCTTGTACTCTTTCATCAGATCACCTTCTATAACCCTGAACGTGATCAAGTTTTTCTCTGGATCCACCGCCTCAATCCTCTCCTTTGCCACCTTTGCCTCCCCATCTGTACCAATTATTTAACATTTCATCTTTATAGGTTAACTTTGAGACTTGACATATATATCGTGACTAGAGTGGTCTACGAATGGAAATTTTGAGATTATTTTCTTAGACACATATGATCTAGTCACTTCAAAATAAACATTTGTTTGATTTTCTTTTTTAAAAATAAACTGGTTAGTTATATATATATATATACATGAAAAATGTGTAATAAAATATTGACTTGCCATGAACGTAGTTCCAGAAGACGATAGAGCCGACTGTGCCCCAGTCACCTTCGTGCAGATCACAGCTCTGAATGTTTCCTGGAGTTGCTTTAGAGACATGGTGTGGTTTCCCGGCGAACATGTGATGGAACTTCTCAGCGGAAGCTTTGATCTCCACCTCTGTCTCAAGTGTCTCTGTTGTCTTCACCTCTTCTTCCTCGGATAAGAGATGTTCGTCGATCTCTTGGGAGACCTCAACACAGAATTGGAGGAGAGTTTCGGGATGAGCTACCTCGTCGCTGATTTTCTCATACTCAAGGTGCCAATGCACAATACTTCCAGGCCCTCCATGCTTAGGGGTCACCTGGATCGTGATCAAAAAGCTCTTGTACTCTTTCATCAGATCACCTTCTATAACCCTAAACGTGATCAAGTTCTTCTCCGGCTCCACCGCCTCGATTCTCTCCTTCGCCACCTTTGCCTCCCCATCTGCACCAATTATTTTATAATTTGTAAGTCTGACTTTGAGTTTAATTTGAAAATAAGTTCAAAAATATATTATAAGATATAAAAAAAAAACTTTCATTTGAGGCAAAAAAGAAAAAAAATATGTATAAGGTTGACTTACCGTGAACGTAATTCCAGAAGACGATAGAGCCGACAGTGCCCCAGTCGCCTTCGTGCAGATCACAGCTCTGAATGTTGCCTGGACTTGCTTTGGAGACATGGTGTGGCTTCCCGGCAAACATGTGATGAAACTGTCCAGCCGAAGCTTTGATCTCCACTTCTGTCTCTAGCTTCCCCACCAAACTAGGAGCTTCAGTTTTTGCCATTATCTTGGAAACAGTTAGGGTTTTGAGAGAGGAGTGAATACTCTACTTAGTTCTTTAGCCTCTATTTGTAGTGGAATGGTTGAGCAACTGTTGAAGACATTAAGAATTTTATTCATTAAACTAATTTTATGATTAGTTGTGTTTCATGTGATTCCGATCCCATCATTATGACTCAGCCGTAGAATTATTTGAATTGTTCATAAAATTATCTAATCTTTTAATTATTTGAATTATGATACACGACGTACGTTGTAACTTTCGTTTTCCCTGTTTCTAAGTCTCTGCTTGTATATATGATTTTGTTAAGTGGTAGTAGGTTGTTGCTGACATACATTTCTATTGTACTTAAACATATAATTATTGTTACCATTTCCTCTTTTTTATCACCTAATGTTACCATTTCAACCTTAAATGCAACGTTACAAAACGATTGAAATAAGAAAAAGATAAAATGACAGTAAAGAATATATAGTGTTTCACGCTAAATATGATATATCTTTTTTTTTCTTTTTTCATCAAATATGATATATCTATATATATATATATATATATATATATATTTATATNAAAATATTAAAACA
>Ga0041059_1000903_pt1 | contig 23470 bp, 23 predicted proteins | sample AraColnosormetaG_FD_56232 | JGI IMG/M metagenome (GOLD analysis project Ga0041059, IMG submission 56232) | Arabidopsis roots microbial communities from North Carolina, USA - Col MF nosort | ecosystem: Host-associated > Plants > Roots > Unclassified | place: USA: North Carolina | collected... | reverse complement strand
GTCAATAGCAGAACATATCTCATACGTGATGACATGTAAGAAGGATAAAAGCGTAGAGAAGAACAAGTCATTTTTTTTTTTTTTTAATTTGGTTTTGAATAAAAATGATGCATTACAATATTAAATCTTTTATTATTAAAAATCGTTTGTTATAATCATGAGAGGGACTCACTCGCACTTTCGCAGCAAAAATAAAAAGATATGCTTAGAGCGGTTTGGACACGACCGAACGGGACGCAGAAACAAAAAGAAAAGAAGATATTTTTCTTGTTTCTAATAAGGTGCCGATGTCAGTGGGCTTTAATGGGCTTAACTAAAGAGAAGCAAAAGGCCCATTTACCATCGTCTTCCCCAAACAAAAACCGCCTCCCTGCAACGGTTAACCCCTGATTGAACCCTCTCTCTCTCTGTCTGTTTCTTCGACGATCTCTTTCGCACCGCTCAATCATCCTCCCGATTCCGTAAGTTTCGGTTTTGAATCGTTTCTTCTCCTCTGCCACTATCGTCTTCTTCTCGGTTTTCTATATCGTTTTAGTTTCTTTCACCGTCGTTTCTTTTCTCTCCCACGCTCATCCAATTTTCTTCCCCTAAAGAACCGGAATTTAGGTCAGTTATCATCCTCGAAGCTTTCTTTCTTTCTTTTGGTTCTAATTATATATAGACGAACTAGTAAAGTTTCGTTTTTGCAGTGTCTGTGTGTGATGGAGTCCAGTAGAGTAGTAGTGGGTGGTGGGCTGCCCTTGGCGAATAGGAGGAACTCTAGCTTTGCCAAACCCAAAATCCAACAAGGGACTTTTCTACCTCTATCTCGGATCAATAATGTCTCTGCCCCCCAAAAATGCTCCCTTCACACCAATCCAAACCCCATGTTCCCTTTTGTTACTCGCCGCAAGAGCCAGACTAACCCTGATTGCGGTGTCGTCAAGTTGGGGGAAGAAGATGACTCTTGCTCTTCACTGGACAAACTCCCGTAAGGCTATTGAGGTGTTGCGTTATCCCTTTGTTACTCTTTGGCCATGTTGCTTTGCGTTTCTTGCCTATGTAATGCTTTGGTCTCCGTTCTTGCTAGGGAGGTTAATGGGGTTCACACTGGTGTAGCACGTCCTGTCGATATCAAACGAGAACTCGTGATGCTCTCTCTTCCAGCCATTGCTGGCCAAGCTATTGATCCTTTGACGCTGCTAATGGAGACTGCATACATCGGAAGGCTCGGTATTTTTCCTTTGCTTCTCTAGAGTTATTTCACCATGGAAGATGTTGTTTTGAGAGTTCTAAGGACTCCCCTTCTTTCCAATATGCAGGATCTGTAGAGTTGGGTTCAGCTGGCGTTTCCATGGCCATTTTCAATACCATATCAAAGCTCTTCAACATTCCGCTCCTCAGCGTTGCCACTTCTTTCGTCGCTGAAGATATTGCAAAGATTGCCGCTCAAGATTTAGCCTCAGGTATACGTTGATAATAGCTTTTTTCTCTTCCCAATTTTTCCCAGCCTTATATCTCTTTGAATGGATTTACAGAAGATAGTCAGAGTGACATACCTTCTCAAGGTTTACCAGAAAGGAAACAGTTATCTTCAGTGTCAACAGCGCTAGTGTTAGCCATTGGAATTGGCATCTTCGAGGCACTGGCATTGTCTTTGGCATCTGGACCCTTTCTAAGGTTAATGGGTATACAATCTGTAAGTTCGGTCCAGAGAGTGCTTATTGTCTTCTATGTCTTACGAAATTTCGTGAGAAATCTATGCTGAGGAATGCATGTTTTCTGTCTTTTTTTTTACCTGAAACCCAGATGTCAGAAATGTTCATCCCTGCGCGGCAGTTTCTTGTCCTTAGGGCGCTTGGTGCTCCTGCTTATGTGGTTTCCTTAGCACTTCAAGGCATTTTTCGTGGATTCAAGGATACAAAAACTCCAGTCTACTGTTTAGGTTAGCATTCTTTGAGATCTTGTTACATATCCAAGAACATTAGATTATCTTTATTGTTCTCGGTTTACATCAGTTCTTTCGTTCCCTAATTTCCATAATTCAGGTATTGGTAATTTTCTGGCTGTATTTCTATTCCCTCTGTTTATATACAAATTCAGGATGGGTGTAGCCGGGGCAGCAATCTCTAGTGTCATCTCCCAGTATGTATCCATAGATCTTTTTTCTTTTCCTGTTTTCCTCCTTTGGTCAACCTTGTAGGATGGTGCTAAACCCCTTTCCTCTGATTCATAGGTACACTGTTGCCATTTTGATGCTTATACTCTTGAACAAAAGAGTTATACTGCTTCCTCCAAAGATTGGGTCACTAAAGTTCGGCGATTACCTAAAATCAGGTATGTAGACACTGGTTTCTCCCTTATGGGACTTATGGATGTAAGCACTGTATTGATATTTCTAGGTTTTAAACTTGACTTGAATTATAGGGGGATTTGTTCTGGGAAGGACTCTTTCTGTGCTCGTGACCATGACTGTTGCCACATCAATGGCGGCTCGTCAGGGAGTTTTCGCAATGGCAGCACATCAGATATGCATGCAAGTGTGGTTGGCGGTATCTCTGCTTACTGATGCACTAGCTTCATCTGGACAGGTATTAGATTCTCAGCTTGGTTTTCATACCTAGAGATTTTGGCTATAGCTTTCTTCATCTCTTTGGTATTAAATAGAATGTAATTAAGCCTCGTGTGTCTTGTTGAGCAGGCCTTGATCGCGAGCTCTGCATCCAAAAGAGACTTTGAAGGTGTGAAAGAGGTTACTACTTTTGTTCTGAAGGTCTGAGCCTACTTCCCTTTTCGCAGTTCATATTCACTTTTTGGGGATGCTACTTGATCTCTTGTTATATATATATATATAGAGAGAGATGTAACGTGTTTGGTGTTGTACAGATAGGAGTGGTGACTGGGATCGCACTGGCTATTGTGTTGGGGATGTCTTTCAGTTCAATAGCTGGTTTGTTTTCCAAAGACCCTGAAGTTCTGCGGATTGTGAGAAAGGGTGTATTGGTGAGTGATGTAATTACATAGAGTGGGCCGAGCTTTTCCTGTTATATTCACGTAACATGCATTCAGTTTGTAGCGGCGACTCAACCAATAACAGCGCTAGCGTTTATCTTTGATGGGCTGCACTATGGGATGTCTGACTTCCCCTACGCGGCTTGCTCGATGGTAAGGAAGAGAGAGAGAGAGAGAGAAGTCCTCTTTGTTAAAAGAAAAGATAAGATATAGGGTGATTGATTGATTTGTGTGTGTGTGGCAGATGGTGGTGGGAGGAATATCATCAGCGTTCATGCTGTATGCACCGGCAGGGTTGGGGCTAAGTGGAGTGTGGGTGGGGCTGAGCATGTTCATGGGATTGCGGATGGTGGCTGGATTCAGCAGGTAAAGAAAGAGCTACCTGTATCTATCTATAAATAAATACAAGGTGAACCAAAAGTGTAATTTTTGTGGTAATAATAAAGCTCTCAAATGTGTGTGTGTATGGTAGATTAATGTGGAGGAAGGGTCCATGGTGGTTCATGCATACCAGTGACAAGGTGAGAGAGCCTCTTCTACGCTTCTTCTTATAGTTTTTATTCTATTTTTTGGGGACCTGCAATTGCAAAGCTTTTCTTGTTAACTCTGTTTCCTGTGGATTATATGGCAGCGTCTTGCTTAAAACTGTGAAAGAGAGATAGAGAAGGAGAGAGTGACGTGCCCAGTCATCTTCTTCATCACCTTTTCACATATACAACAACCACAGATCCAAAAAACTGTCTTTTATAATTCGATTTGATAGATTTTACTTATTAGCTAGCTTTGTTTGTCACTCATTTTTCGATCATCAATATATAAAATATGTCGACTTGTGAATTTACGACAAAGAAGAAAACTTAATGTAGGCAAAAGCCAAAACCGATGCTTGATTGCAGTGCTGTGTATCAAAAACACATATTTGCCGTATTTAGCTACATTTTGACAATTGTGTAGTGCAGCAATATCCACGAAGAATGGTGAATAAATATTCCTTATTACAGTATTTAAAAAAATATCGGATTAGAAGGAAATTAGTGACTGTAAATGTTAAGCTTTGACTAAAAGATAAGGGATAAAAGAGATAAGAATGCAGCCAGTCAAAACCTTAGAAATTACTGATATGAGATTTTCGATAAAAATTAGGAATTAGAAGAAATTAGTGAATACGACCGTATAAATATCAAACCTCAGATAGATAGAGTAAATGAAATGTATAGAGAGGTAAAGTGGGAATTTTGACATTGGTGGGTTTAGGGGAAAAACAGAGAGAAAGAGATGGATTCGTCGTCAGTAGGGAACACCAACAGGTACTGGGTCCTCCGCCACGGCAAGAGCATTCCCAACGAGAGAGGCCTCGTCGTCTCTTCCATGGTTTGGTCCTCTTTTCTTCTTCATCATCTATTCGTCTCCTTAATCGCCTATACATAAAATTCTCTGCTGCTGGCAATTGTAGGAAAATGGTGTCCTCCCCGAGTACCAGTTAGCCCCTGATGGTGTCGCTCAGGCTCGTCTCGCCGGCGAATCGTTCCTCCAGGTTTGGTTTGCTTTCATCTCTTTATTTGCCTACCCTACCCCCCAAATAGAAAAAAAACACTCAACCTTTTCATGATCAACATTCAGCAACTCAAGGAAAGTAACATAGAACTGGACAAGGTTCGCATTTGCTACTCCCCCTTCTCCAGAACCACTCACACCGCTAGGGTTGTTGCTAAGGTCCTCAATCTCCCCTTTGATGCTCCTCAATGCAAGGTAGACATACGTGTCCCTAAAGGATGCTCTTTTATGCATCCCACATATTTCTACATTTGCTCAAACCTATGTTTATCCGTAATTCAAAGGTTGTTTCTTGCTGAGCAGATGATGGAAGATCTGCGCGAACGCTATTTTGGACCTACATTTGAACTCAAGTCCCATGACAAGGTACTTTCTCATTAACTTACCTATGACGGAAACGGCCAAATGACATGTGTTCTCAAGTTCCATCTTTTCTGGTTGCCCCAGTACCCAGAGATATGGGCTCTTGATGAAAAAGATCCTTTTATGGGACCAGAAGGAGGTGAAAGTGCTGATGATGTTGTTTCCCGACTTGCCACTGCCATGAAATCCATGGAAGCTGAATATCAAAGGTAAACAATCCTCTAACACCCATTTCTTCTGCATCCAACTGAAAGCTTAAGTATGTTTTTTCTTCATATCCCCTAGGTGTGCAATTCTGGTGGTGAGTCATGGAGATCCTCTGCAGATGTTGCAGAACGTTTTCCATTCAGCAAAGCAACAGGAAGGAGATGGTTTGGCAGAGAAGTTTCAGTTGAGCAGAGTTGCTTCTGTCTTGTCACAGCACCGCAAGTTTGCTTTGCTCACTGGGGAACTCCGACCCCTCATCTGATTGGCAATCAATGTATTCAGCTTTTGGAATGTCTTTCCTTGAACTCTTTTGTTATCAATTCCTATTTCTCTCCCATTGGCATTCTTGCAATTGCCAAACTTGGATTAGCCTGTTTATTATCACCTCTGTTTGTTAGAGAAAACATGAAGATTTACTCCTGTAATAAGAAATCATGCTCATTTATGTTATATGTATCTTCAAATCTGTACACAGATGTTCAATATTTAACGGCTTCTACGTGATCATCCTCTTCTCGCAAACAACTGCGCTTTGAGGAGAAAAATGTGGAACAAACTTGTAGATCAATATTTTGTTAATCTTTGGTGATCCATCTGCGGCCCCTGACTTCAAATCCACCATAAGCTTGATCACTACTGCTCTCTCCCCCGCTCTCTGCGCTAGTGTATCCCGATTTACGCCTGTGCTTTTTGGTTCTTGTAACTCCACTATCGCTAAAACTCCCATTTAGAAGCGGATCATCAATCCCTCGAATCACTCTCCGACTGGGTGATGATGACATGCAACTATCGTCCTTCACTCTTCTCTTTTCCTTGTCGTGTTTCTTAATGTTCTGGGAGATCTTGTGCAGTTTCTCATTGAACTTTGTGATGCTCTTCTCCATAGGCTCCACCGCTTGAGTCACTGTGAATCTCACGTCTTTAACAATCTACAACATTTAGCCTCTTTGTGATCAGAAGCTCTTAATCCAATGATCATTTATTTGTATGAAAGAATTAGAAGACTCACGTATTCACCACCACCAACGAAAACATCTCGCATACTTTCTTTGATGGTCATACCACTTCTGATATCAACGTCAGGATGTGGTAGACGGACTTTTGTTGGTCTCTCACTGTCCCTAATCTCATCTGGATCAATAGGACAGTCAACAGATGCATAGTCACCAAGAACTGAAACGGATCCAGTAAAGCGGTCTCCCATTAGACCATAAGGCTTTGCTGGGAATACATACAGGTGAACAACGGAAGCAATACCCATCTGCACTGGACCAGCACAAGTGTTAAGAGCTTTAATTTATTTAAAGAAAGGAAAACAGACGACTCCATAGACTGCTTGTTAATAGGAAGCAATGAAGAAAAAGTTTTGCACTCGTAAACAAAGATCACACATAATGTTTAACCTTTTGCAGGAATTGGTAACAACAGAAGACATTTACCTCTATGCAAATGATGAAATCTTGCACGCTAGTCTTCAACTGCAAGCTTTGTGCAATTGAACTTTTGAACAAGCCGAGGGAAGAGAGGAGAGCAATGGCAACACCTTGCCACCAAGTGAGAAACACAATCGACTTAAATGTTAGAAATTTAGCCAGTGGTTGGATGTGTGCAAGCTCATCTTTCGTTGCACCATAGAACTGAACCAGACAGTATAATGCCCATGACTGACTAAAATTTAGAACAACTGCCAAATAAGGGTACCTACAAAAAAGAAAACAATGGTAAGATGCTGCTATCTTGATCACAGTCCATCATAGATGAAACTGATTTTCGTTTCTTAAGGTCAATCTGTATGTTAGCACTGTTCTTGTCAAAATTGTCTCAACGTACCCACATCCCCATTTAAACTCTCCTTCACAGTACACACCGAAGGCTTCAAGAATCAGAGCTGTGAGGGCAGTTAAAGACTTTATTATCATCTGCAAAAGGAGAGAAATAGTTAACTTCCACTTCAAAGAAAAGAGTTTTGGAGCAAGAGAAACAGGAGGCATTTGTGAGAAACATACATATTGAACAATACCAAACTTAACAACTTGATAAAACCAGGGACTGAGCCTCCACGGTTTTAAGAATAAATTCATAGGAAAAGGATGTTTGATGATTCCCTTTTCATCCTTGTGATCTAAGAGTGGCGTCTTAAAGCTCTTACGCCCTTGTCTTTCCATAAACTCGATAGTCCTTTCTTCCCCACCTGGTAAACAAGTCAATTTAGAACAAAGAGCAAGGGAAAGAGAAAGTAAGTTTGTGCGATTATCCTTGTTTCACAGGTAGAACTACAAGATGCGGAACCTAATCAATATTAGACATAAAAAAGAGTGAAAATGGTCATACCAATGCAGGCAACAAGGTATCTACCAAAACAGTACATGGCAAAGGATTCATAGCAGTCTCGAAGAATCCCACAGTCAACACTGATGGATGGTTTAACAAGTGATGCAAACTGTTACAAACAAACACAATTAGGAACAGATATCTTAGGGAAACACATTCAGTTGACGATCCGTTGACGAGCACAATACAAGTAAATATTCGATGAGATTATCAACGCTGAACATGACTGTATTATTATGAGTATGATACAGGCTTCTTCTACACTTTGGCGATAAAAAAGTCAATTTTTTTAGGTTCCTAAAATCTTCAACCCAAAATACGTATCATCAAAACCTCCTGATTTGCTTAAGAAAAAAGTAACTGACCGATTCAATAGAATAGCAAGGGACCATGAGGATGACTCCAATCAAAAACTTTTGCTCCTGAGAGAGAAGATAGTAGTTAAGGTAAGCAAGGATATAAAAGCCAAAGTAGAGGGAATAGAAAGAGAGAGAGAGAGAAAACCTCAGGGTTCTTGTAAGTAGAAAGGTGATCGAAGACAAGAAACAAGGAAAGGGAGAGGGTGAGAACCAAAAAAGCACCGGCCATAAAGCTTGCCCACGCAGGAGCCGAGTAAGCAGCAGCTAGGAGATGGTAAGACTTTAATATATCCATCAGGAACAAGTTCCCATCCCACAAGCCCAATCAAAGAATCGAATTCAGCTGCGACCAGTGATGATGATGATGATGAATTGATGATGATTAAACTGGATCCGCCACACAAAAACCGATTCGAAGAATGATCGGAGGACCTAATGACATGAAGTTTGGTATAAACAAAGAAATGGATTGGAGAAAACGAAGAGAAGCCAAGGAGGATTTGATCAGACGAGCTCACGTCTGCAATGGACGACCCATGAGAGGATGATGAGAAAAAACAAACAAGACAAAAGAGATGCCTTTTTTTTCATCTAACTTTGATGGTAAAAGAAAACGTAAAAACGGCATGCATTGCAATTGTTAGCATTTAAAACGGCAAGCAGATGTTACTGGTACTGACTCATCATCACCGTCCTCCTCTTGCCTCGTGTCTCCCGACTCTCCTTACTTTACTCTCCAATTCAATTTTAGTCAACAATCCAATCTCTCTGCAACTAACTACTACGCCAAGATTAAATAAACCCCAACTGCTTGCTTAATTGCTCTTCAGACAAAACATGGCGATTCCTACCAAGCTTCTCCTCTTACAGGCAATCCTCTTCATTTTCTGTCTTGTCCTAGCGTTTCTTGCCAAATTTTCCTTTTTAAAAAAAAACTTGTTATGTTTTCTTTCTGGGTTTTTTCGTTATGCAAATTGCATATACTTTGTGTGCTTCTTCTTATTAGGCCTTTGCTTTTATTGAACGATTTCCGCCTCTGACTTCTATCGATGCTATTATCGTATAATTGGGAATGATTGTCATGTTGCAGCTCTTTACTTTCTCACTTTTACTCACCGCAAACCTGACCCACTCAGAACCAAGGTAATTTGCATTTTAGTGACCGAGACATATGGCCTTCCTTTTTTCTCAATCTCTTATTCATCTCTCTTTCGGTAATCTGTACTGCTGCTCAGTAATAATAGACATTCAAAAGAGTATTGCGCTATGTATGACATTTGCGGACACCGCAGCGATGGAAAAGTCCTTAACTGTCCTTATGCCTCCCCTTCCATTCAGGTAGACAACTTTTCAGATCATGGAGTAAGACCATTACTTTTCCAATTACTTCTGCATGTCTGAGTCAATCTGACATTCCTTTCTGCAGCCTGATGAACTGTTTTCTGCCAAAATCCAAAGCCTTTGCCCAACCATAAGTGGCAATGTCTGTTGTACAGAGACTCAGTTTGACACTTTGAGGTCTCAAGTTCAACAGGTATGACCTTTTTCTTATTCTCTTGTTTTTGCTATTATCAGAGCAGGCCATTTTTACTAATTCGTTGTCAATGCAATCTCTTTTAGGCTGTCCCTTTTCTTGTGGGTTGTCCTGCATGCTTACGGAACTTCTTAAATTTGTTCTGCGAGCTCTCCTGTTCTCCAAATCAGTCTCTTTTCATCAACGTCACTTCTGTTGCTGAGGTTAGCTTCCATTTTTTTCAGCTTTTGTTGGTTACTTGACACCCATTTATATGGTTAACAACACTAGCTAGTTGGGATTTATTCTAGGTGAGTGGAAATTTGACAGTGGATGGTATAGACTATCACATAACTGATACGTTTGGAGAAGGCCTTTACGAGTCCTGTAAAGAGGTGAAATTTGGAACAATGAACACACGTGCAATTAACTTTGTTGGCGGTGGTGCTAAAAACTTCAGAGGTGCTCTGCAGTTTTGTTCTAAGGCGTTCCATACACGCTTTATCTTGTTTCAAAAGTTCCATGTTTCATCTTTACTTCTGCTTTTCCAGAATGGTTTACGTTTATTGGTCAGAAAGCACCATCTGGCTTTCCTGGTTCACCATATGCGATCAACTTCAAATCAAGCATCCCTGAGTCATCTGCGATGGTACCAATGAATGTATCTGTTTATTCATGTGGTGACACATCCCTTGGATGCTCTTGTGGTGATTGCCCTTCCTCACCAGCTTGCTCAAGTCCCGAACCCCTGCCGCCCCATGATGAAGATTCTTGCTCAATTAGAATCGGTCCTCTTAAGGTGTGAGTTATGAATTATCCCATTGTTGCTTGAAAACATTATTGAGTTGGTATGATCTTGGATTTGATTATATTGATTTGTATTTTCAGGTTAGATGCATTGAGTTATCAATGGCACTTGTATACGTCTTGCTGGTGTCTTGCTTCTTCGGATGGGCTGGTTTAAATCGAAGAAGAAATACGACACAGCCTCTTGATAGCTCAAAGCCACTATTGCATCCTGTGGAAGAAGATGGAATTAATAGTGAAATGAAGGAAAACATACTTGGTGTCAAGGTATATCAATGTATTGGCTAGAAATTGTAGTTCTTATGTGTATGTATATATAACATAAAATACATTTATATACCCACATAAATGCTGGACTATCCTTGAAGATTTAATCTGTTTGGAGGAAAGAACTAATTGATCAATTGACTTCTAATTCTTAGGTGCAAAGACATGCTCAACTCTCTCCTGTTCAGAGATATATGGCAAAATTTTACAGGTGAATCTCCAGGATTTTGTTTCGTTGTCTGTATCTTACTCGCAAGTTATCTCTACAATTAGATGAGATGAAATTCGTAATTGTTTCCAATTGTTTGCCTCAGATCATATGGGTCATGGATTGCTAGAAATCCATCTCTTGTTCTCTTCATGTCAGTAGCTATTGTTCTTGCACTCTGTTCAGGTCTCTATAATTTCAAGGTGGAAACACGACCAGAAAAGGTATGTATTAACTTTGCCAGGACCATAATTGTACAAATCATTCAGCAGAAAAGCAACTGCAAATACTGGTATGATTGTTCATGTGAATTTCTACATGTTGTAGTTGTGGGTTGGTCCTGAAAGCAAAGCAGCAGAAGAGAAAAAGTTCTTTGATACCCACCTTTCGCCATTCTACAGAATCGAGCAGGTAGTTTCTATGTTTTGCTTCGTCTGTCTATATTCCAGTTTATTATTAACCGTATATATAATCTTTGTTCACGATTTCCTTCTGTGGCAGCTTATCTTGGCCACTGTTCCTGATCCCAAAAGTGGCAGGGCGCCTAGTATTGTAACAGATGAAAATATTCTTTTGCTTTTTGACATACAACAGAAGGTATTCTAAAAAAATGCTTCTAATCAATAACTACTGATCTAATACATCAGGTTATTCCAGTATCATCCGTTTATTTCTTCTGTTTCTATTGATTTTGTTTCCACCAAATATGACAGGTTGATCAAATTCGTGGAAATTATTCAGGTTCAGAGGTCTCTTTGCCCGACATATGTTTGAAGCCTTTGGGAGAGGATTGCGCCACTCAGAGTATTCTGCAGGTTGATAATTTCTGATCTCGTGAAATTTTCAATGGTTTTAATATGTTGTGTAACTCCTCCTGGTTTAGATACACAGAGTACTTCCATGTGTTATCTCAAATTCTTGAACATAAAAATTCATCTTGCACATGGAATCGCTTCTCTACTGACATCTCTTTTTGGATAACATTTTCAGTATTTCAAGATGGACTCTGGAACTTTTGATGATTATGGAGGAGTTGAGCATGCTGAGTACTGTTTCCAGGTTTATTTTTTGTTCAGTATCTTACACATAGCTAATTTTTCATCAACGATGGGGATTTGGGTCATTCACTTCGTAATTACATTGTTGAATGTATGCCCTCTTGATTAGTGATTGAATACTGTTTACTGATACCCTCTCTCTTCACCCTCCAGCATTACACTTCATCAGAGACGTGTTTGAGCGCTTTTCAGGCGCCTGTTGATCCTAGTGCAGTGTTGGGAGGATTCTCGGGGAATAATTACTCAGAGGTAATGGTTTCAGAACTTGGCTGCTCAGTACCCTTTGATTGTTATTCTGACGTAAAACGAACGTTATTTCAGGCTACTGCGTTTGTTGTAACATATCCAGTCAACAACGTCATTGGTGATTCAAGCAACGAAAACGCAAGGGCAGTAGCATGGGAAAAATCGTTCATTCAATTAGCAAAGGTTTTCCCTGTTTCAAAATTGTCATTTTCTTTTCTCCAGAGCTTAAGTTTATATTTCCAATTTCTCAAAAAGGGATACGGTTCTTAATTAGCATTTACTTGGACTTTCCAGGAGGAGCTGCTACCTATGGTGCGATCCAAGAATTTGAGTCTGTCATTTTCATCCGAAAGCTCAATAGAGGAAGAGCTGAAAAGAGAAAGTACTGCTGATGTTATAACAATAGCTGTACGATAAGATATATCTTTGAGAGCTATCTCTTTCCATTCCTACCCAGATTTCTTTGGTAATATGTCCTGCGAAGATTTTCATGCCAGTGATCTGTTTTTGTTTCCCTTAACCAGGCAAGCTATTTGGTTATGTTTGTTTACATTTCGGTCACACTTGGAGATGCTCCGCAGTTCTATACCTTTTACATTTCATCAAAGGTATGTGCGCCTTGATCTTCCTCTCAACTTCATTGTTCCTTTATAGGCATTTCAGTTGTATTCAATCACGTGAGTATTCTTTTAGAGTTTGGAGAAGCAAAGTATTGAATAATGGGAATCTTATGATATGCTAGGAATTACTTATGCTCGCTGTTCCCAACTGAAATGATTATAATGCCTATAACTTTGTCAGGGTGATACTCCTTTTTTTTCCCCTAATCCGTCTACCATGAGTGTATATAATTTTTGAAGCTAAATATTCACGTTCAACTATCTAGGACTGGGAATACGAAAGTATTGTGGATGTTCAATTATATTACGCAATATACTTATCAATATCATGACTTCTAGGTTTTGCTCGGTCTTTCGGGGGTTGTGCTTGTCTTGCTTTCTGTACTTGGATCTGTTGGAGTTTTCAGTGCCCTTGGAGTTAAATCCACATTGATCATAATGGAAGTCATTCCTTTCCTAGTCCTGGCTGTAAGTTCGTTTTCAGTCTCCGTAGTAGGAACAGTGGAAATTTGGTATATATGTTGATGGATATACTAATGGTTTTTCCATACGCGAACAGGTGGGAGTAGATAATATGTGCATACTGGTTCATGCTGTAAAGAGACAACCTCGTGAGGTTTCTTTAGAGCAACGAATTAGCTCTGCACTTGTTGAAGTAGGTCCATCCATAACATTGGCAAGTTTATCCGAGGTCTTGGCTTTTGCTGTTGGAGCTTTTGTTCCAATGCCAGCATGTCGTATCTTCTCCATGTTTGCAGGTTTGTAAATATTTAGTGCTCTCTGTGTACATTAGTTGCGAGTCTATGACACTGTTTTTTAACTTGTGCAGCATTGGCTATTATGCTGGACTTCTTTCTGCAAATCACCGCTTTTGTTGCGCTAATAGTTTTTGACTGCAAAAGATCTGCGGATAATAGGATTGATTGTTTCCCTTGCATAAAAGTTCCTTCATCATCTCGAGAATCTGTTGAAGGTTACTACTGACTACAGGAAATGTTTAGAATTAGCGTCTTTTTAACTGTATCATTTCCTTCAGCTACTTAGGCAGGGTTTTGTGCGTTTATAGGTGGAAGGGAACCTGGGTTTCTTGAGAGATACATGAAGGTGTTATGATTTTCTCAAAACTGGGACAACCTCTCTTTCTTATTAATACACATATGATATGTGCAATACAGTCACAGACACACAAACATGTAATTACAGTCCGCAATCTTGTTGATTTTTAGTCTTGGTGTTCCACAGGAGGTTCATGCACCCGTTCTTGGACTTTGGGGTGTAAAAATGGTTGTTGTCGCTGTATTCTTCGCTTTTGCACTGGCAAGCATTGTAAGTTCTGACTTCGTTTTGCTCATTATTTTCTTTTCACTGTATATAAAGTTATATACTATTTGTTTTTCCGCTTTAACACTTCTTTAGCACTACAATATAACTATATCATCAAAAAAAGTTCAGAATGTGGAAGAACTATATCAATTGTTTTTGTAATTACGAGTTGGTATTTTTATTTGTCTGCTTAAATTCCTGTGTTTTTATTCATTAAGGCCATCAGCCCAAGGCTTGAAACTGGCTTGGAGCAGAAAATTGTTCTTCCTCGAGACTCCTACCTTCAAGTTTAGTGTATTCCATTTTTGACTTCTCCTTTATGTTGTTCTCCTTGTGTTCATCTCTTGCTCATTTCCCTCGATCACGATTGGAATTTTATTTGACAGGACTATTTTGACAGTCTCTCAGAGTACCTCAGAGTGGGGCCGCCTTTGTATTTTGTTGTCAAGAATTACAATTATAGGTTCTCTATCTGATACACACACAGAAAAGCACTCTCTCTGGTACAATTTATTATCTAGCAGTTTTCCTGCACTGAAATGGATTATTTTGGCAGCTCGGAATCAAGGCATACAAATCAGTTGTGCTCTATCAGCCAATGCAATTCGAATTCCCTTTTAAATGAGGTAATAATAATGAATGTATAGCGGAGATTGCTCCTGTTTGAAACGATTTTCATTTTAATCAGTAATTGGTGTGATTTATCCTACTAAAATCATCATATGAATTCTTATAAGTTTAATGCATCTTCGGTAAAGATCCACCCAGAAGGGTTTTGTCCTTAAAATTCTTTGTTTTCCCCACCTTCCACCAGATATCAAGAGCGTCACAGGCTTCAGATACAAGTTACATTGCCAAACCAGCTGCTTCTTGGCTCGATGACTTTCTTGTATGGCTATCACCAGAGGCTTTTGGCTGTTGTCGGAAGTTCACTAATGGCAGTTATTGTCCTCCAGATGACCAGGTCAGTCTTATCTTATAGAGATTATTGTGGAAACTACTTTGAGTTTTCTGTTTCTATTTCGCTTTAACTGATATAGTTTCTCTCTTCATCCCAAAAGATATTATAATGGTTCATAAGCTACTTTATTGCCTTTAATCAAAAACCAGCTGTTCAAAATGCAAACTAGTGTTTCAGTTTCTAACTTAAATTGTCAAGTTACAGCCACCTTGCTGCACGGCTGAGGAAGATATATGCAGTTTAGATGGGATCTGTAAAGACTGTACCACAGTAAGTGTCTCTCTCTTTCTTTCTCAACAATATTTAGAATAGATCTAAGTCTGTAAACCATTGCAGTGCTTTCGACACTCAGATTTGGTTCAGGATCGTCCATCTACAGCTCAATTCAGGGAGAAACTACCCTGGTTTCTAAATGCTTTGCCATCGGCTGACTGTGCAAAGGGTGGTCACGGGGCTTATACGAATAGCGTGGATTTAAAAGGTACTCTAGAATTTCCTTAATAAGAAAATCTATTTGCACTACCTCATTTCTTTAATTTACTTTTGGTCTGAACATCTTCTTGGACGCTTGTTTTTTTCTTTCAGGGTATGAGAGTGGTGTTATACAGGCATCGGAGTTCCGTACATACCACACTCCACTTAACACACAAGTATGACATTATTGTTTCTGGCAAGCGAATTATTAAAAAGAAAAACTCACCAAGTGAGAAAATTTCCTTAGGGTGACTATGTTAATGCACTGCGAGCTGCTCGGGAGTTCAGTTCAAGAATATCCAATTCCTTGAAGGTTTGAACCTGGTGATGAATTCTTTATTTATAGAAGTATAGATTAGCTGGCTTTGCTAGAAGGAGGATGGTCCGCCATATGTCTTTTTTTTCTGCTCAGCCTCCTATATAATAACCCTTGTGTTTTTTGTTATGCAGATTGACATCTTTCCATATTCTGTCTTCTACATTTTCTTTGAGCAATATCTGAATATCTGGACAGTAGCTTTGACAAACCTTGCTATAGCAATCGGTTTGCTTCCCATCTATCAAATTTTGAGTTTTTGCTAGAGATTTTACCAAAAGACAACTCTTTACATTCTTATATTGCTTTGGCAGGTGCTATATTTATTGTTTGCTGGTTAATCACTTCCAGGTCAGTTATCTCTCTATAGATTAAGCAAAATTTTAGAATTTGGAGATGTCTTGATGTTGGTTTCTTTTACTAACTTGCCAATTTCAGTGCCTGGAGTTCAGCCATCATTGTCCTTGTGTTAGTGATGATACTCGTGGATCTCATGGTACTATGTTATATTGAAAATGATCCATAGAATATTGTACCGATTTGCATTTTGGTTCATGCCGTTATGGATGTTATAAGTTGTAGTAAAGGATAATCATCCTTGATGTGTTTGAGCAGGGTATGATGGTGATTCTAGGCATCCAACTCAATGCAGTTTCTGTTGTGAATTTGATAATGTCAATCGGGATTGCTGTAGAATTCTGCGTGCACATATCACATGCTTTCCTGGTAAGAACAAGCCATGCCCCTTTGCAACCTTACCCCGAACACTATACTGCATATATTGGCACTACAATCTGTAGCCATGTAGTAGCAGAACAGCCTTCCTCACAATTGTCAACTACTTATTGGTTAAGTGGATATAAGGATGCAGAACAAGCCATGTTTCCTTTCGACCTTGCATGGATCTGTTCTGAAAAATAATATGTTTATTTCCTGCACTGCTTCAAATGCAGATGAGTAGTGGGGACAGAGAACATAGAGCGAGGGAGGCACTGGAAACCATGGGAGCTTCAGTTTTCAGGTGATGAAACTTGCGATCACTTGCTAGTTGCTACACTTTTATTTTCTCCATAGCAATTTTTTTTTTTTTGGTATGCAAAGGCGTTTGTCTAACTGGTTTAGTGGTCATATTTGTGGGACTTGATAATGAAAATATGTTGTTGGGGACAGTGGGATCACACTCACAAAACTTGTTGGAGTGATCGTGCTTTGCTTTGCAAGATCTGAGATATTTGTGGTAAGGATACCCAAATCCGATGCCTTGAGCAGTTCTTGGTCCTCTTGTTTGAGTTGATTCAAATGGATATGTATTGGTGCATACAGGTGTATTACTTCCAAATGTACTTGGCTTTGGTTATAATCGGCTTCTTGCATGGGCTCGTTTTCTTACCTGTAAGTTAAGCTGGATTTATCTGCTAGCATCTACTTATATGACAGTAAGATGGGTGATTGATTAGGCACTTGTTGTGAATTTCAGGTCATACTGAGTTTAGCTGGCCCGCCGCAGCTGAACTTGGACATCGAGCAGCAGCAGACAGACGAAGCTTCCTCTTCCCTACTGAACTGAGTAACTCCACAGACTCTCTTACATGTTAACTCAACCTTAAACATTACTCCTTTCCTTCAAATGTATCACACAATGTCAAAAACTCAAATAGTGATCACTGGATGTCCTTTGTATGAAAGTTAAGTGATAGGCCCATGGCCCAAAGTATGGCATGTTGGTACACTTTCTTAACTCGAGTAAAAAAGGTTTAGGAAAAACATGAAAAATTAAAGAGTTTATAGCTAAAGAACAAAAACAGAAAAGAAACTGAAGATGCAATGCAACTGTAGATTATTATAGATAATGTTTCTTACAAAATCATAATAGCCTCAATGAAAGCTAGTATCTTATATAGTTTTTGAAGGGGGAAAAGATGGGATCACAAGAAGTCAACAACTAACGAATACATTTAGATCAAACAAGTATGTTGCATATGTTAAAAAGATATACAAACCAAGCCAAAATAAATAGATGTGGTGACGATGGTGGAATTAGCCAAAAGGTTTTAGGATATAGTTAAGAACCAAAGGAAGGACGAGAAAGAGGATGGTGAACCAATATTCTGATAGTTTCTTTAAGAGAGGAGGACTTGTAGACTTGTATGCACTCCTCAAGATCAGCATCGCACGTCAAGAGAACCCATTCTTGATCATCGTCTAGATACTTGAGACTGAAGTTACTTCTCAAAACATCATCCATCCCAAACCGCTTTGCGATCTCTCTTCTGAGGTCTGTGAGACGAGAGTGTGGAAGCAGGCTCATTCTCAGCATCGAATCTCCAAACATAGCCTTCACTTTCATCCCGTCCTTTGCTTTCCTTGGAGTAGTTGCGGATGGCAGTGGGGGTAGGGATGAGGTCACACGAACAGGCCTTTGGTCCTCGTGCATGCTGCTTAGAGTAAGCAGTTGTGGATGACTGAGAGCTGGTTTTTGGAAGCCACCAAGTTGTTGCTCTTCGGAGGAGCAACAAGTGCTTGAACCTGACGAGCTCTGGCTGCCAGATGACGAAGGTGGTGACTTTGGAGGCACATGGACAGTTTGGGTTGGGTTAATGAAAGGAAAAGAAGAAGAAGAAGAAGATTGTAGTTGAGGGAAACTTGAGTAGAAGGAGGCGAGATGGAGAGAGCCTTGAACTCCTTCAACAGAGTCCATCACCACCTGCAGTTTTCGAAGAGAATGTCCAACTTTCTTGATCTTCCTCGATGGCCACCTTGAGATTCCGTTTTGTCTGCATATCCTCTTCAAGGTCGTCGGACATACTGCAATATGTAATGCCATCATGATCATCATCATCATCATAATATGTAAATATCAATTCAAATTTTATAAAAACTCTGACGCACCACCAATGTTTTTAGCGGCGTCCTTTAGGCTGCCAGCAAAGTGTTGTCGGAGAGTGTCCAAAGTGATATCCTTTTCAGCCTTTGTCTTGCGTTTTCGGTTCTCGAGAGAGGAAGCAGAAGAAAAGGAAAACGACACTTGTTTGCCCTTGGGATCCTCTTGTGTCAGGGGTGGTGTGGCTGCGTCTCTCACTTCCTCTGCAATTTGGTTGTCGTCTACCATCAGATGTGGTGAGCTCTGGAAGCGTAGCTTGAGTTGGGAGGCGAGGGTCAGACTATGAGTTTGGATGTCAAGACAGTCTCTCGGGAAGAAGAGCTCGAGAACAAATTGGACGGTGCGGTTGCCTCTTGTCAGGATAGGGACGGCAAGAGCAGCGTGGAGGTCGAACATCTTGGCGTAGTGGGAGAGAGGGTAGCTCCACTTGCTGAAGATGGCAACATCTGTTGCGAAACACTGTTTCTTGGTAGCAAAAGCTCTTCCAGCGATTCCTTCGCCCCCGAGTAGATGGTGCTCTGAGCAGGCGGCCAGGAAGCAGCGGCTGCCGTGGTCAGCGGCGTAAGAGGCCGATATTAGAGCCGAAAGGCAGGATGAGGAGTCTTGGTGACCCCACGTGACGGCTAGAGGGAGTCCGTGTGAACTGCAGATGCCTTGGAGAATAGAGGCCACCTCTGTTCTTGAAGAAGAAGAAGAAGAAGAGGTGACCTTGAGAGAGGCTGGAACGATGGAGGTTTGTGAAGTCCTGAGATCAAAGGCCTGCGAGAGAGAAATTCCGATTGTGAGTAATATATTTAGTGTTTATATAAAGTAACGGATGTTAACCATTGAAGCTCTTCAAAGGTTGCTTACGTCAACCAAATAACTAATAATAATAATGCAAAGACATGGGAACTAGTCAATGCTGAGCAGTGTTCCAACAGTGCAGTGACAAGAATATTGCCAGGTAAGTATATTTTTACCATTTCTTACATGGGAATTATAAAGACTCAATCAGGCTGACTTTATTCATCAATGTAATCTTTTTTTTTTTCTTTTCATCAATGTAATCTTATTTACGTTATTAATCATCAACCAAGAGTAAGAGTTAGGTTAAGATTCAAAAATGACCTCAAGGGCATGGCAGATGGTGCTGAGTTGGGAGGCATACTCCAAGTTGCGGTGAGTGGTGACCATCTCCATCACGGCCACGCAGTTCCCGGACGTTCCTTGGAAGAGTGGGAGGGCGAGGGTGGCTCGAACCTGGTACCTGCGGGCGTATCCAATGCGAGGGTACTCCTCCTTCCTGAAAAACCGAACGTCTGGGGTCCACTCAGGCATTCTCCTCAGGAACACACGCCCAGGCAGCCCCACCAGCTGCTCCGACCCAACTTCTGCTGCGAAGCTGTAGCCAGCTGAGGCGTCTCGGTAGAGGGCCAGGCTCTGGCTCTGGGAGAAGGTGTTGATAGAGTAAGGCTGCTCCTCCGTGCTCAGCACTCGGCCGCTCCTTGTCTCAACAGGCACCCACAGCTGGATCAGCAACTCCCTCTCTCCCATCACCTCTTGCAGGTGCCCCATGGCGCAAGCCACCCTCTCCTTCAGCCCTGATGGTGATGATAATGCCTGGTCATGCTGCGTTGCCTCTTCTTCCCAGCACTCCTCCCACAAGAGCTGGTCCATAAAGTTGTCAGGAAAATCCACAACGGCCGAGTTGTTGCTTTCTTCCATGGGAGAAAAGGGATTTGATGAACCAAACTGATCAGACAAATAGAGAAAGAAGAAGGAAAGCTTGGCCTCCTATAGAAAGTAATTATGAGGCAGAGTTGGCTAAAAGAGATGATGCAAGCATGTGGTTTGATAGGCTCTCCTTCCTTGGTTGTTCAATATCAAACGCCAACGACTCCCTCCCTTTTTATTATATTATGTCAAACAGAAGAGCTGCCAAAATGGGATAAGTCAGCAGCTAAAATAAAAACCCAATTGCCCACAAGGTCAAACCCCATAGCTTGTTTTTTTTATAAATGTTTGATGGATGGATTTGGAGCCGACCTCATCTGAATCTATCTAATCCATTACATATATCGGCCAGTTACAAATATTATATATCAAAGATAACAAGAACAATATATACACACAAAAAAATGTAAAAGACAGAGAGAATATGTAATGTGTAGAGAGAGAGAGAGATGAAGCAAGTAAGAGAGGATGATCCTTGTTTGTTTTCTTGAAGAATCATCAACAACTGGATCCAGAGAAGAAGAAGAAGATGGAGGGAATCTTTGGTTGTGAGCGTGCAGAATCTTTTTAAAAGGTCCCACCATAAATACTAATTAACTATTCAAATTTTATATAATCAAAAATCCAAAGTTCTGAATCTCCGAGGGTTGGGTGGTTTATATTGATTGTATCAGAAGCACTCGAGTCGATGTACTTACTATATATTCATTTTTTATTTCCTACTATAGGTTATAAAGGCAACGAAAGCTAGGGCTTCACGATAATACTTTAAAAAAAATACATATATAATCACTAATCAAGGGTGATTCCATGAAAGATTCCAAAAGGAACATGTCATAATGGTATAAGCATGCATCCCCTCCTTAGTCGTTATTTTACTTCACTTCTCAAGTTTCAAACACTCTTTATTGCAAATTTAGAAATTGTTTCTGAAGAAGCCAATGACAGAAAGGCAGATGGTAAACCAAAAAAAAGTACTGTAGATAAGAAAAGAAGAGAGAGAGAGAGAGGTCACTTATTAGTGTGCGTTATCAAAGTCAAAATAACTAGTGTGATGACTCTTGAGAGTTACTGGAAGCCAAAGCCCCTCAAATGCCAAGCTTCTCATCGATTCTCCGCATCCTCAGAAATAATGGTTCAGCAGCATCATTATCAACCTTACTCATCATACGTGTTATTCTAATTAATGTTAGAAGATTAGTAGCAAAATGTTGCTTTTGTAGGGACATGACCCACACTTCTTTATTTTCGATTCCAAAAACTTCACATAATTTACTTGATTAGTTCTTTCTTCTCTTTTTTTAAATATACTTGATTCCTTTGGGTCGAAAACAGTTTGTAACTAAACATTCTTTTTTTTTTTTCGATAAATTTATAATTTACCATAAATTAGTACGCAGATGATTACCGTACGTGTTAGCTTTTTTAGTTCAATATATAAAAGGCAGATATATAATAATAAACTAAAGATTCTTATATAAGAGGTGGCTACTGCCTACCTAGCTAGCTACTTGCAGTATACTATATGTTTCCATAATTAAGAAGAGGGATTCGTTAATGCTTTTGCTTTATAAAGTGAATCTAAATGTGATATTTACCATTTATAGAGACTTGATCTAAATGGGATGTTAATCTGAGGAGAGTGTATAAGACTTAAGAGCATGCGAGTATAGAAAAGGATCAATAGTTGATTTTAGAGGTTACTAATTGTATATCCAATCTTCCTTTTTATTGACAATCTCGTTTACGTGCCTTGCACAAAAGCAGTGGTCTCTCAAACTATTATTTTTGCATAATTAAGGGTGTGAGTTGATGAGATCAATGATGGATCTGTCCGAATCTTTCTCCATATGACATCAGCAACCTGTCAGAATCTTAGTTTCATTATTAAATATTAATACCAAAGATCTATAAATAATAATTTTTTAATCTTAGTCTCATTATTAAAGATCCAGAAATATGTATTATACATATATGGATGTTCCTTTTATCGAATTAGTCCGGAGTAGTAAGGAATCTCTTAATAAGTAAAACAAATCAAATGAATTTACTTGAAATAATGCTTCATAAAAATCGTATTTCAAATCTTTGTGAGATATGTGCATCCATTAACCACAATCCTAATTTTGAAATTACGTTGGGATAAGTCTTTTAACAAGATAAAAACTAGGTAATGGGAGTTTTCTTAAAAAATTGTACAGCAAATGAGTTTAGATAAATAAATAAGAAAGTGTGTATAGTATATAATAAAGAAATTGGATGACATCACGGAGCTCTTTAATAACTAAACGGAAACAGCTGAAGTCAACAACCTAATAATAATCGTCCACGTATACACACATACTTTTTTTTTTGTTGTTGTTGTTGTTGTAGTCATATCATCATCATTAATCAAACATCCAAACAATGCTCCTCTCTTAAGCCTCTCTCTCTATAATTATGTTGATAATTGCGAAATTGTAGACTCTCTCTTTTGTAGCAATTTAAAAATCTCATCTCTTCATATCTATATTAAAAAAAGGGGGATATCATAAAATGCACTGGACTTGGTAATAGTATTAGGCTGAGTCTCAAGTACAGATGTAAGCAGATAGATACAATGCAATGGGGATCTTAAGCCCAAGTGACGTCGTTGAACAACAACACCTTTGGAGGAATCTAATCTAATCTATTGAAATCTCCTAACTCGTGGGGGCATCTCTCCAAAATAAACTACTAATAGTATGATTTCCAGATTATGAATCCTTCTTAGGCTAGAACAAAATATGGATACCTGTCAAATATATATCTTCTCTTCGACTCACAATCACTGCTGTAACAATATCTTGGATAATGCTCCTTTCTGCCTCATTACTGACTGCCCTTTCTCCGCATTCACCACATGTGTTCTGGAAATAGACACCAAGATGTTTCTACTGATCAGTCTAACAGAGACCAAGATGATTCAAGACAATCTAATAAAGCCAAGTGACAAGTACTAACAACACTTACGCTGCCCATTTCCCTTCACTCATTTGATGTAGATTTTAGACTATTCACAGACCTTCCTAACACGTTTAAAGCTGCTACGCGCTGCATCTCTCTCGCTGCAGCAGAGGATCAACAACATTATTTCTAGCAAGTACTTGATTCCAGATGGTTCCTAGCTACAAACCTAAAAGCATGTGACTAAAGCCTCTATAGTTGTCAGCAGATATGGAAAAAATGGCTTAAGCAGCAGCATGAATAATCCACTTATGGATGGTCAACTAGAACTGTGCCAAACAGATATGATT
>Ga0041059_1000902_pt1 | contig 23470 bp, 10 predicted proteins | sample AraColnosormetaG_FD_56232 | JGI IMG/M metagenome (GOLD analysis project Ga0041059, IMG submission 56232) | Arabidopsis roots microbial communities from North Carolina, USA - Col MF nosort | ecosystem: Host-associated > Plants > Roots > Unclassified | place: USA: North Carolina | collected... | reverse complement strand
TTTTTATCTACAACTTATATTCTGTGGTCCTAATTTTTTTTTTTTTTTGGGGCCAAATATTATTCTGTTGGTCCGATTAAGAATCGAATCTGAATATTATATCAAAAGAATAAATTTGTTCATCTCAAAAAGAAAAAAGAATTCATTTGTCTTTTATTAATTTTAAATATAAATTAATTATGCCTTTTTACAAAATAATAATAATAATAATGTTGTGTTATTTTTGTTTCAGTTTTGTATCGGTGATACACTTGTTCGTGGGAGTTGTTTACTGCTTGATCAGCTGGTCCGTGGGTCTTCCTAAACGTGCCGTAAGTTCGTTCATCTCTCTTTATAGCTCACTTTACAGTTTTGAGTTTATATAAAAGCAAAATGAAAAATAGTGGGGCGTTCCGAGAATCGAACTCGGGACCTCTCGCACCCAAAGCGAGAATCATACCACTAGACCAAACGCCCAATTGTTATTACTTTGAATGTTAGTGTACTTATCGCTTGAGTTTACATTGGCTCATGTGAATGATTTGATGGTTGCAGCCGATTGACTCGAACCTCCTCAAGGTATTGATACCAGTCGCAGTCTGTCACGCCTTAGGCCATGTCACTAGCAATGTCTCTTTCGCTGCGGTTGCTGTCTCCTTCACTCACACCATCAAAGGTATTTTTTAAACAAATTTATACAACATAAAAAATAACATTTCACTGAATCAAAATCTAACATTCATACTTTTGCGAAAACGCAGCACTTGAGCCATTCTTCAATGCGGCTGCTTCTCAATTCATTATGGGACAATCCATCCCCATAACACTATGGTTGTCTCTAGCTCCTGTTGTTCTTGGTAAACACTCAATCAAACTCTTTCCATGTTTCTTGTGTCCTAAGTTTATTGGATTAACCTTTAAAATGTTGCAGGTGTTGCAATGGCTTCACTAACTGAGCTATCATTCAACTGGCTCGGTTTCATCAGTGCTATGATATCAAACATTTCTTTCACTTACCGAAGCATCTTCTCCAAGAAAGCCATGGTTCTTCATTCTTCCCCTCTACATTTTTTACGCTACTAAATCATGTTAAGGTTTGATTTCGGAAACTGTATTGTGTTTTTGCAGACTGATATGGACAGTACAAATGTCTACGCTTACATCTCCATCATCGCACTCTTCGTCTGCATTCCTCCTGCCATCATCGTTAAGTCACTTTCATTATTTCTCACTAGTTACGTATGAAAGAAGTAATGTCTTTTTTTTTGTTATTAATTAGGGTTTCTGGTTAAAATTTGTTCTTAGGTTGAAGGTCCTAAACTACTTAACCATGGTTTCGCCGACGCGATTGCTAAAGTTGGAATGACTAAATTCATCTCTGATCTCTTCTGGGTTGGAATGTTTTACCATCTCTACAATCAGGTAATGTAAAACTCAAGTTACAATCTTTAACCATAAACTTGCGTTTATAAAGGAAACTAAAACATTGAGGAAACCACGGTTGCAGCTGGCTACCAATACCTTGGAGAGGGTTGCACCGCTGACTCACGCGGTTGGAAACGTTCTGAAACGTGTGTTCGTGATCGGTTTCTCCATCGTTATCTTCGGTACAAGATTACTAACCTCTCTTCATATATTTTTACTTATTAGACCAATCCCGAATGAAGCAATTCAAATACTTTTACTTGTCAAATATTTGCAGGAAACAAGATATCGACACAGACAGGTATAGGAACAGGAATAGCCATTGCTGGAGTTGCAATGTACTCTATCATTAAGGCCAAGATCGAAGAAGAGAAACGGGTCAGTTCATTATTCGCATTAGCTCAATTTTCATTACATAGCTTAAGAAATTTTGCTTACTATTAAAGATATAAATTGTTTTGGATCTTGAGAAAAAGATGATTAATATGAGAACTGGATCTTCTTTTGCTACAGCAAGGAAAGAAAGCATAGAAAGCAGCTGAAGACGGCGGTCGACAGTTGCATAAACAAGTTCTCCGATGGATATATATATATCTATATAATAAATAACCAAATGCAATAGTATGTTGTATTGTACCATCAACCATTGTTTTCGAGTTTTTCCTTTCTTTGTTTTTTTTTTGCTTTCTGAAAAGTTATATATAAATTTTTTATTCTGCTTCTTCTCTTTTTAATGGAGAACATTTTCATTTCCATTTCTTCTGATATGCAATTATCTTAACGGATAAAAGGCATAATAATGTATTTATTTGCTCTTTCTCTTGGAGCATATACCCATCATCGTGACGTAGAGCTTGAGGTTTAATTTATTTCTTATAACATTTTTCTCCTTGCTAATTTTGTTTTTCAACTAGTAATTTGTTATATATTATTTTTGTAATTTATATGCGTTATAAAATTTGTTACTGCTCGGTCAATAGACTTAACAAGTTGGTCTGGGTTGTGTGGAATTTTACCATGTCGTCTTCCGTTGCGTTCTCCCCAAATAGAATGAGTCGTAGCCTGAAACACATGAGTATATAACGGATGATGAGTGATAGTATGTCCCCGAAGCTAAAACAGACAAAAGTTAAATTTATGACACATTAACAACAATGAAGCGTTGTTTTTTTTTTTGTTTGAGAAATGGGTTTCTTGAATCATGGGCTGCCACAAAAACCGTTTATAACTCTAATTTGCATAATGATTCACCATATAATGTATACGACGTACACCACAACAAAGTTAGTAACCCATGTTTATTTCTCTCTGTTTTTGTAACGATATTAATGTTAGATAAATAAGTGTAATGAATTTATGAATAAATTTTTTCTAATGTATACTTTCGGTGGTCGATCATTCGAATTGCTTTTCCGCAAATCAAGCAACCAAACTAATTAAACTCTTTAGTCTCTTTTCGTTACTTTCTCATCACTCTTTTTTTGTGAACCCATCATTTGTTTTTGTACCGGGCGTTTGGTAATATATGTCTAACTAATTTGACCAATTAACTCGACCTAATGTTTGGTAATTTACAACAAAAAAAGAGGCAAAAAACCATATATATGTATAATCTCTAATTGACCAACATAAACCACAAAAAAATGGCTCAATCACTAAACCTTACGTCTCTTCTCTGTCTCACCTTCTTCATCTCATCTTTCTAGCTTACGCAAACACAAGCAAGAAACCGCCAAACTTTAACCGGAGTAACCGATAAAAACCATATTTTATTCATGCCAGAGAATCACCGGAGCACGATGGATGAGGAAAACGAGCAAGAGCCAGCCTTTGTCCGAGAGACTGGACATGGTTATGGTCTCTATGGCCATCGTGAGATTCACACCAACAACGACGAAAACAAGAACAGTGACAACGATCAATTTTACTATAGAAGCGACGCTTATGGAAACCGCGATGGTAGATTTAAGTAGAGAGATTGAGATTTGTTTTGTTTTCGATAATTTGGAATTCAGTTATGTTTTGTAACCGAAATGTTAAACAAAGTTTTTTGTAGTTTACTTTAGAGAACTTTTATCTTTCACAATTTTTTTTTTTTGGTTACAACAAGATAATCCTTCAATAAATAAATAAATTGTAATTATTGATACTATAATAATAATAGAAGTGACGTAAAAAGAAAAGGTAATTTGGATTACCTCATTTTCCTAACGACAACAACATCAACAACAGCGAGTTGCGAAAGAGAGATTGAGAAAGAGGTACCAAGACTGATTCGAAACAAGGTCCGAAGCTTTACGTGGAATCTACGCGCTAGACTCCAACCACTTGGACTAGATCAGTCTTGGTGGTATGTCTTTTTGTTATGTGTTATTTATACTTACTTGAAATTGTTTCGTACTTTCGTTGAAATTAAATTAACCCGGATCTTGTTAATTATCATTTTTTGCAAAATCTCAGATACGAGTGACGCGACTAGTTTGTGTCTTGTTCTTTTGTATTTATTTGATCTTTTGTCTTAAGAGTATTTAACTTTACCTTTCATAACTTTTTTCCTTTTGAGCAAAATTTTAAGCTTTCTATTTCGTAAATTATGTTGATTATATGTATATGAGGATTTGGAAGGCCGTTATATAAAATCGTTATAAAAATGATGACCATATAAGATTGACAAAAAAAAATGATGACCATATACAATGACATTTTAGAAGCTAGCTTTACGGGAATTCTTTGAGTTACAAAATGCACTGGAATGGAGTTAATTAATTCTAATTTACAAACTAAATGTAGCCAAGTAGAAAAGTCTCTGCATGATTTTTTTTTCTTTTTTTTTTGAATGAATGTAAAATTTATTCAAACAAAAAAAAAAACTTTTTACAATGAATGCATCCTTAAATTGAATGTTGTGTTTTAAAGAAATAGTATCGAAAGTGCTAAGAATGTTAGTTCCTTGAATCAACCCAAACCCGAAATCCATCTTCATGTTTTCTTGGGTTTGTTCGGTGGATTGACGAAATTTTGTTCCGTATAATCCTGTCCAAAAACTTGATTACCTGATCTGCAGTGCTAGGAGGTTCACTATGTCGCCTCTTGTTCCGCTCAAGCCATATTGAGTAGACAGTAGCTTGAAAAAAGTAGTCGGTGCATGATGGAAGAACCAGATTGCTACTTTTACTAATTATGAAATGATGCATAAAAATAGTTCTGCTGCACGATGGTTTACTAGATGGCTAAATAAAAGTGTGTTTCGTATCATTGATATACTAGTAAAAAGATCCTTACACTTTAATTATCTTAGTTTAAATAATTGATTTTTCCTATAATTCACTTCAAATAAAACGTAAATAGAATAATACAAAACCCAACACCATACCAACTAGGTAGGAGTGAGTGAAAATGGATGAGGCCAGTAAGGAAATGCAGTGGATCTTAATGGACCTTCCTCTGTGTAGAAGAGAGTGATTGTTTGCGTCGTGATATCGTAAACACCAAAGTTATGTCCCGCGAAATAGATGCAATTAGGCTTAAGACCTGGAGACGAGCTTGCTGGGACACACATAGGTTCACCATGTCCAAGAAAAATACAAAGATCTCCAATATTTTCAGTGTAATACATATCTTTGTGTCTTTTAGCATTTTCTTTCTCTTTAAACACCAAGAACCGCTTTGTTTTGTGCACGACTGTGTCTGACTCAAAGGCGTCCCCATAGTACCTTTGAACACATGAGAGAGCCATTAATGAATCAGCTAATAGGTGTTTACTTATAAAAGAAAAGAAAAAGAAAGTATATATGTAGTGTACCATGAGATGAGGAATTGTTCCCCGGAGGGTGACTCCACTAGATGATCTGTCCTGGTAAACGAATTCATCTCCTCCAACTCATACAACATATACTGAGGAAGATCTTTTTTGTCAATTATATGATACGTGGGCTCGTCTTTCTCTTTGAAGTTGAGACCAAATGAGCACATCCAATCGCCTCCAGGAGTTGAAGTGTAAAATCTTTGCTCTTTCTTAGAGTACTTGAGACTTGAGTATGGGCATATACACTCATGCCCATGCGTGGTTTCGATATTGATCCACCGTAAGTCTTTATGCCTATAGAGCATAAGCTGAGATACCGAAAACTTGATAGCAACGACCCAATCATCATTTTTTAGGTCAGGAAGAGAGGTCATGGCAATGTTTTGGATTTGAGAGCCTTTTGGAAGAGGAGGTAGATGAACAGAAACAGATTTTGATTTAGGGTCAGAGGGCTTGTAATAGATATTTAGACGAACGTTGTCCATATCACGGAGGGATGTGTTTTCCTTCATGTGAATATTCACTCCACTTTGATTCAATCCCATACTCATTGCCTCGCAGACTTCTCCAGCCAAAAACTTGCTCTTAATTATGATTTCGTTTTCACCCTCTGATCCGGACCTTCTAGATATCGAGCTGCTACCATTTGAAGAACCTCCGATCTTAAGGAGGTGGTCAATTAACAAAAAAGGGTAGATTGGCGTAGACGAACACCATCTAACCAAGTTGTTTTTTCTCTGTCAAAATGTAAGTACGTTGAACTAATCATACAAAAAGAAATTAACTAGTAAAACCCTAAAATAAATCCACAATTATAGTAGAATATAAGAATTAGAAAGAAAAAACTTACAAGGACATTTGTGTAGACAAGGGGATTCAAGATTCGTATGAGAGGTTGAGACATTTTTTAGAATCTTTAAAACTATGTTGAGGTGATTTCTCGTGTGGGTCTTCTCTAGTCTCTATAGAGACTTATGCTTGAACACCAAGTTGACATTGAAGAGGAGAATAATATTCTTAAGCCTTAAGGAAATAAATAATTAAACATACTTAAGGTAGAAAAGGAAAGGAAATATTAAGAATAATTTGACTTTTGATATTTTAGTATCCATCGGCCTCAGTTTTCTTTGTTCCTTGCTTTTTAGATTCTTCTCTGATTTAGAACGAACAAAATGTTTTTGAAATTTCTTAAGTGTTGCTTGACGTATTTTGATTAATTTTTTCTATATATGATATTATTTTTGCTAAAACTGTAAATATCAAATATTTTATCTAATGGACACATTAGTTTTTACATAATCTCATGAATATTTTTCAATATAGTTTTTTTTTAGCCAATTAATTATCACCCTTACTCCATATAGTCGTCTACTAAAATACACCTATATTATATATTGTCCTAGGCTCCTAGCAACATAAATTTCCACCATTGAGCAGTTTCATGCATATCAAAATATGGATCAAATCATCAAATAAATGCAACCAACCTGATTTTTTCATCTTTTTATTTCTGCAGACAGCCTTGTTAACGTAATTCGTTCATAATAACTTCAAATACTAATAATTTCATCGTAGAAAGTGTTCTTTCAAATAAAGCATATAAAAAATACAACATGACATCATATTAATTAGGAGTGAGCGAAAGTGGATGAGGCCACGAAGGAAATTGAGTGGAGCTTAGCAGACCTTCATCGGTGGAGAAGAGATAGCAAGTTTGGGTGGTGATATCGAAAACACCATAGTTATGTCCCGCGAAATAGATGCAATTAGGCTTTAGACCAGGAATGGTGCTCGCTGGGATACACAAAGCTTCACCATGTCCAAGAAAAATACAAAGATCTCCAATGTTTTCGGTGTAAGACATGAATTTTGTTTTTCTATCGGTTAACTCTTCTTTCTCTCTAAACACCTTGAATTGTTTTGTGTTGTGAATGACTGTTAACTCTTTGTAATTAAGTTTACACTCGTCCCCATAGTACCTTCAAAAACACATGAGAGAGCCATTAATTCAAGAAAATTGATTTACACTAAGATATCAAAATATATATAAGTGTAACAAATTTAAGAAATATATACCATGAGATAAGGAATTGTTCACCGGAGGATGACTCCACCATGTGGTCTGTCCTGGTAAAGGAATTTATCTCCATAAACTCGAACAATTCATACTTAGGAAGATCTGTTTTTCGCACCTCGACAAACTCGAGCTTATCCTTCTCCTTGAAGTTGAGATCAAAGGAGCACAAGTAATTGCATCCAGGAGTTGGAACGTAGAACCTTTGATCTTTCTTAGAATACATGAGACTGGAATGAGGGCTTATAGACTCATGCGTGGTTTCGATATCGATCCACCGAAAGTCTTTGTTATGTCTATAAAGCTTCAACTTAGATCCTGAAAACTTGACAGCCATAACCCAATCTTCATTGTTTATGTCAGGACAAGAGGACATCGCTATGTTTTGGATTTGAGAACCTTTAGGAAGAGGTGGAAAGTAAAAATTCTCGGTTATGTTTCGAGATGATATGTGTTCCATGTAGAGATGAACATTATCAATAAACTTGGGGAGTGTATACTCTGTCTTTTCCACCATGTGAATATCTTGTCCCCTTTGGTTTAATATGATATCATTGAACTACGAACAACTTCAGCTAGTTTCGGGTCTGTAATCCAGACCTCTTTTTCACCTAATGATTCGTCCCCTCTCTCTACGCGACCATCTGAAGAATCTCCGACCTTAAGGATGTGGTCAATCATCATCATCGGGTAGCAACCGTGGCTTTGCGTAGACGAACGCCACGTCCGAACCATTATGTTGTGTCTCTACCAAAATGTAAGTACGTTAAACTAATCATACAACCAGAACCAATACTAGATAAATAGACAACATTTTTGATTTTATTGTTGATAAAATTCTATAACAGAGGAACATTGTTCATATGCATGCGCTTTAGGGACAAGGAGCTTCTATACATATACATAGAAACTATAATTACGTATTTGTATAATGAATTGAAAAGAAAACTTACGAAGACATTTTTGTTGACAAAAGGCTTCAAGATTTGGCTGAGAAGTTGAGGCATATTTCTAAAATCTCTAAACTATGTTGAGTTAATGATTTTTATCGTGGATCTTCTCGTCTTCTCTAGACAGATTTATCTTGAACACCAAGTTGACATTAAAGACGAGAATAATCTTTTTTTTGGGTGAATACAAGAATAATCTTTTTAAGGAAATGAATAATTAGACATATTTGATGGAAGTAATTGAAAAGAAAAAACAAGTCAATAAAATTTAACTCAACGGTTCATATTTAAAACAAATAGAAGCTTTCTATCAGGACTTATTCAATTAAGGGAATCAGAATAAGAAAAATATATATATATATTTTGTCATCAGCTAACATCTCCAATCTCTCTCTTTTATTGTCCCGAATATTCTCACCATGACACATTAAAAGGTCTCAAAACAAAATTAAAAAGTCGAGTCAATTTAATAAAATTATTTTGTCAATAATGTTTCTTTAATGTCACTGACAATTCGGCTGAGAGGTACACACAAGAAATAACCACAATAGTTTGGAAAATTTAGCAAAATGCCTCAACTGCTCAACCGACTCGTGAAGGCTCTTGTATTCAAAAATGCCATCGTAAGCTTTTCATTATTTTCTATTAATTACTATACTAGTGTCTAGTGGTACGAGTTGTATGATTAGTTGTATGGTTGGTTTACTTTACTACCAGCTTTATGTTATTTATTTTTACTTTTAATAATAATTTATTTATGTTTGTTCCAAATTATAACTAACTCAATTACTTATAAATATGATTTGATTTTGATTAATCTTGTGACAAACAAATGGATTATTATTAATCTTGTGAGCTCAAGAGTTTATCCCTATTATTCAGAAATTTGCTATTAGTAAAATTTTTAAGGAGGATACTGTATATGTATGTGTGGTATTTGGCTACTTAAAGAACATAGGACCAAAAACATATAGAATTTGGCTAGTTTTGTCATGATGTGTAGAATTGAATCTAAACCAAACAAAATAGGAACTAAAGCCAATATTTTGTCTGGAACTCATCAGAGTTTATTCAGTCAAACGAATCAATTCAGGAATCAGAATAAAAATGCTGGAAAATGGAAAAAGGAGAAAATAATAAAACAGACTTTTCAATTTCAAATCTCTCTTGACCTAAATTCATATAGAGAGATTTTGTCATCAACTTCCCACCATTAACAACATTTCCAATCCCTCCTCTCTTTTATCGTCTTGAACATTCTCTTCTTCTCATCATCACAAATTTAAAAAGTCTCAAAAATCAATAGACAAAGTCAAATCAATAATAACCTATGATACTCTTGTGCAACACCATGTACAAAATCATTGAGAGTGCAAGAGGAAGAAAGATTACAATCCGCTTCGGCGCCCTAACAGTAAGACTATCGACGCAGCATCCTTCTTCAAAAATCGTCTCAAGCTTTGGCAAGTCTGAGAATTGCTGTTGTTGTTTCTGGTGAGATGCAATAAGCCTTGGTGCTACCTCTCCCCATGTTTGAACAAACCTCATTTCCTTGGTCATTTTTTTTTCTTACACCCAGTTTTCTTTTCCCCGACAACAATGCAATGCAGCAGAAGGAAAACACGGGTTTAGTTTGAGAAATAAAAAAACGGATCTTCTACGGGTGAGGAGGGCAGAGGAAGATTGAAAGGTGCTGCTTTTGACTAAATGAATGAAAGATCTTTCAATGGGAGAACTTAGAGGTGCATATGATGTGGAGGAGACAAATGGGAGAGGTTAAATAGAGATACTTAAGGTGACAAATATGGAAATATGAGAAAGAAAACATGAGGATTTTTCGGGATATGGATGAAAATAAATGTACGCTTTGCAGATAGCCAATGATGCATTCTCTATAATGCTTTTGTTAGATTTTCTAAACTTACAGGGCTCTAAAAACAGATATACCCAAATAAACCCATCACGTTAGAGGTTTAAGAGTAAAAGAAGGGTCAAACAATTATCTTTTTGTTGAATCTTTAGAACCCGCAATCCGAACACACAAGGATCGTAAAGAAAACAGAGGAACCTTATCAGTTTTCTAGAACTATAGGCTCATACATACGTTATATACTCCTTAAACCTAGATGATCATATATATATAGACAAAGTATGGCTCTTGAGTATGTAGGAATATATATGAACCTGGAATATGAATCTGTTAGAGAAAGAATGTAACAGCTTCTCAACTTGAAAGGCTTTTCTTGTTCCAAGAATTGTCACCGTATGGCCTGAGATTGAGAATGATGCATATAAGAAAATGAACAGAAAAAGGGTTTCTGCGAATGTAGCCTTTTTTACCTTGGATTTTTCAAATGGAGCAACATGAAGATGATGGATATGACTATGGAAGAGGAACCAACGACAAGATAGGTGATACCCAGGAAATCATTTCTTCCTCCTAACCAATTTGATGTGGAGAGAATAAGCTTCTTCTGCCCACTAAAGCTATAAGTGTTGTAATTGTTCATCAAATTTACTTCAACAACTTTTCCTGGTTCCAAGTCCTCTTCGATTCTTCCATATAATTTCCGGAAGCTTAGTAAAGCAGCTGCTCGCATCCACACTATAAAGTCCTCTTGGTCACTTAGCTACAAAGTAAACAGCATTGCCTAAGCTAAAATATATGATTAAATTTTTTTTATTGTAAAGTGGTTGAGAATGCATACTGGAATTTTTGGATCCAACTTTGCTCCACCAATCAAAGTTCCGTTCTGGAAATTGATAGGATACACATTCTTTCCAAACTTGTGCTCGCGGTCACTCTTCCACGCAATGTTATTCCGGCTCACATTCAGTTTTGTTCTTTCGCGAGAAAACGTAAATGTATCATTGAACATACTCCAAGCAATTAACCCACAAGGAACAATTGGGAGACCATTAGATGACTCCTCGGGTTCACAAGAACTTGTGTGGCTATACTCCAGTCCATGTAATAGTTGCTGATCACTTCTACTCTTTACATACCTGCAAAAGAATCATCAGCTACCAAATGGCTGACTTTCTCATCACTAGATTTGAAAAGTAAATCAATAAGGCATCTAGCTATTTTACCGGCGATGGTTTTGATAGTAGTTATCAAGCTGGTAGTAGATAAAAATGGGAGCTTTCATATACTTTTGTACCTGATATTGAAAAGTATAAAACCTCACCAATAGGTAACAATGAAGAGAATCTTAATTCACTGATTGAGAATCAATGGAGCAGAAAGGAATTACCTTCAAGTAGCGCGTACAATTCTTTGGGATAGATGAATCAGTTATATACAACAGTTTGTTGGTTCTATATTCTTCAGGAATGCACTCAACATCATACCGGTCTATAATTTCAATAGCCTGCCATTAAAGGATTTAAGAGTTTGCTCCAGAAACTTACATCTCAAATTCAAGAGTTAACTTCTCCAACTTACATCACGAGAAGCACGAAGAGTAATGAGACCAATGGGAATGAAAACAAAACCCATTAACATAAACACTGTTATAACCTGCAAAAAACATTTGATTCTTCTTCTTAGACAATCAGAAGAAAAGCTTAGCTTTTTTCCAGGTGACAAAGATTAATGTTACTAACCGATATTGGTGTTAAGACTGGCTTACAAGCTGGGAGTTTCTGCTGCTTAAACTGATACAGAGCTGCCAAAATCAAATGATTCAATGTTCAGTTCAAAAAGTTACATGAATCTATAAACAATTGCCAAAATCGAATACCAAATCACAGCATTTTTTTTGCCCTTACTTAAACCCGTGAGAGCTTAAACTAAAGGCTTTTGATTGAAGATTTCGAAGAAAGTGTTATGATTAACCTTTGGATCGTCTTGATCGTAAGAAGGATGATTGATCAGGAGCACGATTCATCGATCCTTCCACTTCCATCATTATCCCCTCTCTCGACTACTTAACTTCACTGATACATCGGGAAGAAGAAATGGTTTACTCCGCCGCGGGGATAAAAACTCCGGCGTCTCTCACCGGTGGATCGATCTAGAATCGCGTGCTCTCTGGTAGATTCCACCTGATCTAAGATTTTTTTTTGAATTTGTAAATTAATCTCTCTTCAGTAAAATTAAAAGTATATGAACATGAAAAAGTTGAAAGGAAAAAAAAAGTTTGAACTATAAAAAAAGGAGAAAATAACCAAAAATGTCAGAAACTGAGGACTAAAATTGAAAGCTTTACCTAACTACTTATAGGGTATATATGTAATAAACTAAAGTTTAAGGTCAGTCACAAATAAACAAAAACATAGATAATGTTGTAATTAAATATAATAATGAATAGTCAATAAACTAGATAAACTATTGATTCTTCTAATAATGAATAATAATTTTATTATACAAAGTATGATTTAAAAGTTTTAAAAATACATATTTACATATACTAATTTATATATGTCGATATCAGAAAAAACAAGAAGCAACGCAGCCCACTTCAGATTAACCTTATGATCCAGACTTCTTCTTATGGCGTAACTCCATCACTGAACTATACCCTCTCAGTTCTGTTCTTCAAATCAGTGTATGCTAAACCCTTCTTCAACACCTAACTCTTGGCACAAAGTGGTTTGGTTCTCGCAGCGCATTCCAAAGCATGCCTTTATTATACTCTGGTCTCTGGGTAATACTCCGAGACAGGCTCTCGAGAAGAGATCGTCTTCGAAATTGGGGACTTTAATGTGCCGCCTCACTCCTCCCTCTTTTGTGGTTCTTCATCTGAGTCTGTATACCACTTGTATAATAAAGGAGATAGAAATGTAGGGAAGAGAGTAATAGAGAGAGACTTTAAAAGTGTGGGGACTTTTTAAAGTTTGAAGCCTCTAAATTCCGTTAAGAACACACAAAAAAAAAACATGCGGGTAACTAGAGTTTACATAAAAAAAGACAGTACGAGGTTTACGGTTTTGTTGCATCTCACGCAACGTGTTGAGCCAAAGCAAGAATCTTGAGATGTTTCTTCTTGCGAAGCTCATGAGGAACAGGACCAAACACTCTAGTACCAATCGGCTGGCGATCAGTTTTAGTATTCTTATCTTTACTATCAACAAGAACAACCGCGTTATCATCAAACCTAACTTCACTTCCATCAACACGACCTCTCTGCATCGCAGCACGAACAACCACACCATACACAACCGCTCCTTTCTTCACTTTACCGTTTGGCATCGCTTCTTTCACTGAAGCAACTATAGTATCTCCAAGTCTAGCTCCTTTTTTCCCCTTTAGAGCTTGAATACACATCACTTTCTTCGCACCTGAATTGTCCACGACTTTGAGAACAGTCCCCATCTGAATAAATGTCCTTCTCTGCTGCTGCTGCTTCAACCAACATCAACAAAAAAGAATAAGCTTAAGACACTAAAACCATTAGAAGAATACTTTCATTGGTTGGTTTCTGACCTGAGAGAGGATACTTTCATTCATCATTCCATTAGAAGAATTCATCGAACCACCATTGTTAAGACCTCCAAGCAATGAACGTCCTCCTGCTCATGATTTGTGTATGAATCAAATCAGATACTATAACCATAAACAACAAAGACAACAGATTTTAAAATTTTGGCTCTAACTTTGCTAAATCAATTACAAAGTTCAACAATTTTGAAGCTGATAATATGTTGAAAAATGGGAATCTTTAACTTCACAAAGATGTGATTTTTAAACAAACCCATCAATAACCAAAACCCATCACAGTCTAAAACATAGGATTTATGGATTCAATACACAAGATGAGATCGAAGGAAGAGGAATAAGGTAGTCTCTTACCTCGGGTTAATCTGGAAGCAAAAGCAGCGGCCATTTCTGCAATTGAAAATTTTCCATCTTAATGCAAATAATTACATAAAAGAGGAGAAAAGGGCTTATATTGAGAGAGATAGATTGAATAAAAATTCAAACTTACAGATTCGTTGTTAATGGAGAAATCAAATACAGATTTGTTGCAGCAGTAACGACTGACGCGAGAGAGAGTGAGGGATCGAGGCGGAGGAGGATGAAACAAGGGAAGGTTTAAGCGTGGCAACAAATGTAAATTACAATGTTTAGTTAGGGGTACAATAGTAATTTAATTTCTACTTTTGGCCCAAACAAATGAATGTTGGGCTTCAAGTCGTTGTATGTTATTTTAAGAAACAAAACAGGAAAAGAGAACGGACAATAAACCAATAGTGATTGTTGAAATTTGTGTTATTGTGTAATTCATAGATAACTTTTTTTAAAAACATCTTTTTGAAACAAATTTTTTCGTAAAAAATAGATTAGTAACGAAAAAATGGTGTATATCAAATAAAAGCATTCGTGATCAACATTTTAATTCTTAAAAATATAATGTATGTATCTGTAAAAACGTTTAGAAGATACTTATAAGAGTTAACTTATATTACCTTTTATTTTCTATTTCGTATAATTAATCTGAATTTTTTGAAGATAGAAGGTAGAATAAAATAAAAACAACTATTTGGAAGATTTGTTTTGTTGAAAACCCATTATTTAATGTGTGTTTACTAACCTTCATATACGTACGTCAATTAAAGTATTAACTGGAAATAAACACAAGTATAGATAATAATAGTTGTAAAAAAACAAATTGGATCGTTGGTGATTAACAATTTTTTTTAAGGGAAATATGTATAATTAAAACTATATGAGCTATTTATAACAGAAAATAATGCATAAATCATCTAAAATAAATGAAAATATATAACACATATGACTATATGTTATTAAAAAAAAAAAATCAGAACCGGTCATTGGTGGTGACTGGTGACTTATATCTCCCTTGTTATAGAATGGTACTAGTCTACTAGTATTGACTAATGACATTTTGGTTCTCAAACTATAAACCAAAAGAATCTAGAAACTAAAGAAGAGAAGAAGATTCTACTGAAGTTGTTGGAGTTGTTAAGTTACTCTCGGGGTTTGCTTGTAAAAAGTAGTCTATGTCTTAGTGTTAAGTAAGACTACTATGAGTTGTTAAGTAGTTTTCATGGAATATAATAATTAGTCTAATTTCCTTGTAAGTTGTTTGTGTTATGTTGTGTGGCTGTGTACGGAAACAATGAAGAAGTTGATGTTGTATTAACTCCCTCTAAGATTGACAATATTGTCTCAATTCTAAACACTAAACAAAACCAAGAACAGATGAATGCTCAAAGAAACAACAACTAGAGAGTAGAGAGTAGTAGAGCCATAATTAGTGAAATTACAAGTTTTAGACTCTTGATTCTTTAGAACACCAAAACGTTGTGCGTTTAACCATATTCAGATTATGGATGAAGAAAACAGAAGTCGTTAAATGTTTCAACCAATGCCAATAGTATAATGGTACTACGAATGCAAATTTTAGTCGTTAAAAACTAATCTATGTTTTAGAGTTATATAAGACTAGTAGGAGTTGTTAAGTAGTTGCCAGTGAATAGGTTAGTCTACCTTCTTTATAAGTTTTTTTTGTGTTATGTTGTAAATTTACAACATTTTCTCAATTCTAGAGATGTTCATGAATTTATCGAACCTATCTAATCTTAGACGTGAAATATCCATCCAAACAAATATAGATAGATATGAATCTAAAAAGAGACAATTTAATATTTATTTATTTATTGAGACTTCATATTTATTTGACTAAAATCAGAACTGAGATTTTAAAACTGAACTAAACTGATACATGCTATATCATATTGTTAGTTTGGTAACTGTTTTCTAGATTTTTTTTGAAAATGTCTAAAAACTCAACAATCCAAACTGCAACATGGATTAAACACTCCTATAGCGGAAAATTCCTAAAGTTGGAGACATTTCAAGTTTTAAGCCACTTACTTCTCTAAGACACAAATAATTAATCGAAACCAGATTCTGGTCGGGAAATAATATAAGTAAGGTTTAGGGTAGCTCATGCAATATGTCTAGCCAAATCAAAGACCGTGAGATGTTTCATCTTGGGAAGGTCCTACGGAATTAGGACCAAACACTTGTGCTAACCGCTCCCAGATTCGCCTATTTTCTCAGCCTTTTATCTGACTACCAATAATAGCAACCGCATTATCACCGCACTTAACTTCGCTTCCATCAACACAACCTTTCTATATCTCAGCTTGAACAACCACACTACTTTCTCCAAAGGCAAATTGATGATGTTTAACTCTCATGAAAATTTACTTCTCGACCAAGTAACTTTGAGATTAAGCGGGTTATAATTGGTAATCCAATGAATAAGAATTTTCTTTTTAACCTTTCTCTTCCAATCACAGAGTGATATATGTTCTGCAATTCTGCATTCTACATTATTTATAACCAAGATATGAAAAATTTATGTAACTCAACACAGTCACATTAAAGTTTTTTAAGCATAATAAATCTATAATTCTGTAGATTCTTTGTTTTGTCTCACAACTCTACAAAATTACTAATCAGAACCATTAGGAAATCCGAAAACTACAATCTTAAATAACTTGTATAATGACAGGGGAATAAGCAATACCTACAATATTCACATAAATAGAGAAGAGCAAGCAAAGGAGAAGAAAAAGACAGAAAAAAGAAAAGAAAAACTCTTACATGATATCTGTAATTTGTTGATATATATTATATATGATTGCGAGATCCTGCAAAGGCATATGCTTCAATGAAAAAACTAGCTAGCAGATGCAGTAGTAGTAGGCAGCAAAACTTGTTTCTTGATTCATCAAAACTTCGATTTTATTTCATTCTCTGCTTCTCCCCATTATATGCTTTTAATTGTAATTTCCTGAATTCGCCACAGGGTTGCCAGTTCTCTGACAAACAAGATTCATAACAATGAGAAAGTTCTGTGCTTTCTAAAATATCAAAAGAAAGTTGTGAAGACAATGATAAAAAATGCTAACTTATCTTCAAATGCAAAGCATTAAGGGATAGTGTTACTTATAAGATATTCATAAGACAGTTCCTACTGCTGATGATAAACTATAAGCTTTACCTATGCAAAGGGATTAAATCTTAATGGTTTCAGGTCAAGCAAAATCGGTGCTTGGGCAAATGATATTCTAAACTCACTTCATAAACACATGATGCAGAACATGAGCACTATCTTACCTCAGATTCCGACTGAAACCATTCAAGCTAGAACGAGTTCATTTCAAGACAGTAAGTCCTTCTTTTAACCAGCATCTTAGCAGCCGTCTCATAAGGCTCCTCAAAAGCCGAAGACACCCAAGAGATATCAGACACTTCCTTTTTCGATTCACTCGGTCTTATCGCAACCAAAGTCGCACCTTTTAACACAGTTCCATCAGGCAATTCCAAGGTTGGAGCATACCATAGTCTCATATTCAGAGCAGGCACAAGTGTCCTCTTCGAAGCCGATGAAGCTGCTAATGGTTTCACCCTAAGCTCTTCTAGCTGATCTCTGTTCATACAGAGCACACCTTGCCCATCTGAATCAGTGAGCACTAAACTATCAAGCGTCTTATGCTCCGCGATTATCGGTTGTAACAAGTAATGTCGTGCTGATGCAGCAATCAAAGAGCTAATCGTCCATACAACACGCAATTTCAAACCTCCGTTTGTGTAAAACGATTCCGGTATACTCCCATTATCATCGGAGCCAGAACCGGGAGCTTCAACGACTGTAGTAGTATCACAAGCTTGAGAAACTCTCATTGGATTTGGTGGAATCACTGAAGAAGCACCGAGAATCACACAATTATCAAGAGTAGAACCAAATTCAGCTCTCCATTTCAACAAAACTCCATCATCAATCCCTAATTCACCACTAGGAAGCTCAATTCTTAAGTAACGAATCTCATCGAAGTTTTTCAAAACCTGAGTAGGTGAATGATGCGTAACACCGCCTTGTTCGATCTCTCCACCATCATCATCTCCACTAATAGACAACGAAGAAGAAGAAGATCCAGAACCACCACATGATGATGATGATCTCTTCGTACCAAGGAATTGACCTAAAGCTTGTAACGGCTTAACAATGCCACCAACAACAAGACGAAATATAGCCGAGAACGAACCAGCGGAAGAACCGGAGCGAGATTTGATAGATGACAAAGATGACGAATCGTCGTCGGAGATTACGCAATCGACACGAACAACGACGTTATCGACTTGAGGAACGAGAGAATGGAATCTTCTGGAAACGACGCAGCATCTTCCGAGAGCTTTGACGTCGCCGATTTTGTTGAAAACGAGGAGGAGGATTGAGTCAGGAAGATGATCGAAATGGTCGATTTCTAGGGTTTGTGGTGGTTCCGGATGGATTCGTGACGGTGGATCTGAACGAGGGATAATTACGGCCATGGATCTTTGAAGATTTTGTGGGATAGAATTTTTCTAGGTTTTTTTCAGGATGATTCAGAATCAGAATCAGAGCTTTTGGAGAAGATAACGCATGAAAGATGTTTCTAGAGAGAAGAGAGGAAGAAATCAAATGGTCGGAGGAGATAGATCCACGAGGTTTTGTCTCTACTTTAAAGCGCGTGTATTAAAAAATATGAGCGCGTGTATCGCGTGGACTGTTTTTTTTTCTTTCTGTAATGAACAATTGATGTGACAATTATTTTAGTTTTATTTTTGTATACATTGCCAAAAATGTATTTATCGTTATTTTGATAAAAATAGACAATGAAATTTATAGGTAGCTGTACCACATGAGAGTGAATTGGATTTGCCTAATGCTAGACTCATTCATAGGAGGAAAACAATATTTACAAATAGTAAGTAGGTGATATTTTGTTATACATAAACGGATTATAAGTTTCTAAAGAGTAATTTATATTTTTCTCCTTCTAAATGAGCTTTATTATTAGAGACACATTTCAATTTCATTGTTTACAAAAGGAATTTACAAAGTTGACACAAGATTGTATGTATCACTTTGTACATTTTCTTAGCCTAAGATTAACACATGTATTACATTCTCGGTGCTTAAACTTGTGTATTATACGCAAAAGAAAACAAATAATTCTTTATAAAATCTATATGAAGTTAATCTTTTAAATACATGAATTTTGTTTTCTAAGATTTTATTTTATATGCTTAGAAAAAAGCTTATCTTTTTGTTATTTTTAAAAAAAAAAAGCATACTTATATTACTTAAGTAAAAAGATTGTACTTGAATTTTTTATTTTTTTTATTTTTGGATCGACAAGGCCCGATCCATAATCACTTCCTATTGTGTGGGATAATGCGATTTAGTGGAGTCAAATTCCGATGGAAAAAACAGAGTCAGATGAACGTAACCACTTGACTAAAGGCACATCCCCGATTGTACTTGAAATTTATATATGTAATTTTAAAATTATTAGTAACTAAATGAATATTATATGTCCATAATATCTTCTTTATGCAACCGGTTACTATCAAACTTAGTTTAGTCCACCATTGCATATTCTACCGAACTTCATTATCCTTAATCATAAAATACTAGAAGATATGCATAATGCACTAGTGACTAGACAAGTCATGTGTTGATTTTGCGATAAACATGCACGTTGTGTCATGTGTGTTTTCCCATTTCGCACGCCTCGGCGTTTTCCTTAATTATATTTGACTTAGTTGCAAAATGATAGTAGGATACAATGGAGACACATGTGACTATTAAATGCAGATTCATCAACGAAACATCTAAGTTTCTTCCCTCTAAATAGTTTTATTGCATTTTGACAACAAGAAATGAGTAATATTCTTTCACTAGATTTAGAAAGAAATCGAGATCATGAGGCCATTAGTGTGGTATATAATTTACATGTTTCAGATAGTTATTTAAATATGTATTTGTTGTTTTAAATCAGGTTATGATAATGTAATTTAAATATTAGAGAGCCAACCAATCATATGGGGTTTCACGCCTCAACATGTTTGGGTTGAGCAATTATAGAAGACACGCATATGTTTATTCATGATTTCATGTTCCATATCAATATCTATCTACACATGCCAACACGTGTACGTATAAATTAGTACATCCATACTTCCATACATATTGTTATGTAACATTTATTTGTTAATTGAGATATCATGTATAACACCTATGAAAACAGGCATCATATTATTTTATGTTGGTTTTATTTAATGCCAAACCAGAAATAAACCAGAGTTATTTCTACCAAGCTCGGTAGAATCCGGTTCGGCCTTATACTTTAATATATTTCTTATACCAAACCGGTGCTGTGTCCTATGGAAATCACAAGATACAAAGAATCTAATTATACCAGAACCTAATCAAGTTTCAAACCGGTTCAAGCATAGAGGTTTCTTCCACAGCGATCACACTCGGTTATATGAGAAACCGGAGTTTTACCGGAATTGATTTTCAGCAGATTTGGAAGATCGAGCTCGAGTACATCGTGAAGAGCCTCAGATCCATCTCGGAGTTCATCAGAGCTGGCAAAAGAAAGAAAACCAATAATTGATTCAACCAAGAAACCTATGATAAGCTACTAAATAAACCAAACCGGTTCAGTTGTTTCTAATTTACCTTATAGAGAGTGGTGGAGTTAACCGGACAATAGTGTTGTGAGTAGGTTTAGCCAAGACTCCTCTCTCCTTCAAGCTCAAGCAAATATCGTAAGCTGAAACCGGGGACAAGCTTTCGCTATTGAACTCAATCGCATTAAACAAGCCTCTTCCTCGTACTTCCTTTATGTACTTCGGAAACTGTTTCTTGATTTCATTCAATTGAATCCTCAGTTCCTCTCCAAGACTTGCTGATCTATAGATTCAAACCAAAACGTGAACTTAATATTTTAATCTAAAGAACCTGAATCGATATAGAAAGCAAAACTGTACCTTTCAACGAGTTTTTCTTCCACGATAACGTCTAAAGAAGCCATAGCTACAGCACTAGCTAAAGGGTTACCACCAAATGTGCTGATTTCACAAACAGAAAAAAGAAGAAGCTTAATAGCAGTCAAACCACTATATGCTAATTCAGGTCAACAAAAGAGCAGAGTAATGAATACGAACCTTCCGTGTTGACCAGGTTTTATATGAAGCATCACGTCTTTATCAGCAAGCACTGCACTTACTGGAATTACTCCTCCACCTAATGCTTTCCCAAGTATCTTTCAGAAAACAGTGTCAAGATGCTTTGCTCACGGAGGAAACCGTTAAGAAAATGAAATAAAGAGCTTAGAAAATGTAAAAGAACATACCACCATGTCAGGACGAATTTCTTCCCAATCACAAGCTAGCATCTTCCCGGATCTAGCCAGACCGCTTTGTACTTCATCCGCTATCATCAAAACATTGTATTTTGTGCAGAGTTCTCTAACAGCTTTCAAGTAACCGTCGGGAGGAATAATAACCTAAACCAAAGTCATTTTCAACATTTAGCAACAAAACCAGCATGAATCTTCCTATATTCTAGCTTGAATGGAGAAGCTTACTCCAGCTTCGCCTTGAATAGGCTCGAATAGAAATCCCGCTATTCTATCTCCCTTTTCTGCAATTACAATAGCATGATCAACTCAGTGGCTCAAGCTCAAATCTTAATCTCAGGAACAATACTCTCATTTAAAAATTGAAGCAGGAAACATTTCAGACCTTTAAAGATTTTCTCAAGTGAATCCGCATCACCAAAATCAACTTTAAGATTCCCTGGCAACAATGGCCCGAATCCACGAGTAGCATCATTGTCACAACTCATGGAAACAATTGCTAATGTACGTCCATGAAAGCAGCCACAACAAGAGACAATGATAGCCTGTCAAAGAAACTAGTATCAAATCTTTGATACCTGTTACTGCGAATAATACTCTTAACAGGAAAAAAAAGTTGTACCTCGTCTTTGGGAATATTTTTCTTTTCATGACCCCATTTTCTTGCTAGTTTCAAAGCAGTTTCGACACCTTCAGCACCCGTGTTCATAGGAAGCACCATATCATAACCGAACATGTTTGTGAGACGCTCAGCAAATACCGGGAATTTATCGTTGTAAAACGCTCGTGAACTTAAAGTGAGCTTCTCCACTTGTTCCTGCAATGCCTTCATGATCTTAGGATGACAATGTCCCTGCAACAATAAACAAAGTTAAGCATTAAAACACAAACAATGAGTCTAACAAGTAGAAACTCTCCGCATATTGTATCTTAGAGTGACGGGAAGCGGATTTGGAATTGTATTACCTGATTAACTGCAGAGTAAGCTGCAAGAAAATCAATGTATCTCTTTCCTTCAGGGTCCCATATAGTTGAGCCATTCGCGCGAGAAAACACAACCGGAACAGGATGGTAACTGAATTTTAACACATACAAGAGAAATTTACATTAAGAAGAAGCTAAAGTTCATAATTTTCAAATTCTAAAAGAAAGAACCAAGCATGGGAATCAAATTGGATATGAACCGTTACAATAAAAGATTATCAGCTTTAGTCATCATCATGAATCTTAATCAATAACTAAAAATAAAAGATCACCACTCCAGTTAATATATTCTCAAGTTTCAGAATCATGAGCTCTATACAGCTATGGCATGTACATATATACATACAAGTCCGATCGAACCAAACAAATCCCAAATATCAAAACTTTTGATGGAACGTGCAAAACCCAGAACCCAAAAAGAGGAAAGAAAGAGACTTTACTTGTGGGCACTGAATTCAGATTCCAATTCCATCAATCGTTGAGAAGAAGACGGAGGAGATTTGGAATTCGATTGTGGCAGACCGCCATAGCTCCGCCGCACTCCGGCGGTAGAGAATCTTTTGGACACATAGTAAAGCAACCGTCTCGTGGTGGCTGCCATTAGAGTCTTTCAGAGAATGAAGCAAACGTTTTTGTTCTTGTTTCCCTCTGTTTATCTAATATATTTGTCCTCTGTTCGTTCGTTTTCCTAGAAAATGATCGTTTTCTGACTTTCTCGGGATGGGCAAATTTTATCCGAATACTAAAAATATGGTATAAAATTTATTTACGGTTTGATTTCGGTTTTTCTTTTTGGTTGAACAATGTTGTAACTTTATTCTACTTTTAGACTCAATTTTCAATATGGGAATTTTTTATTTTATTTTTTCATTAACCAAATATGGGAAATTTATTTCTCAAATTCTAGCTTACAATCTAGGTTATTCGAATAATTCCAAGTATATTAAAAAAATCGGATATAAGTGAACCTTTTTGCTTTATAACATGAGTTTGAAAATTACAAATTGTCAAATGTTGTTTTTCTCTCCTAAGTTAATCCAAGACTTCCCCATAATCTCTTTTTTTTTTTTTTTTTTT
>Ga0041059_1000901_pt1 | contig 23472 bp, 22 predicted proteins | sample AraColnosormetaG_FD_56232 | JGI IMG/M metagenome (GOLD analysis project Ga0041059, IMG submission 56232) | Arabidopsis roots microbial communities from North Carolina, USA - Col MF nosort | ecosystem: Host-associated > Plants > Roots > Unclassified | place: USA: North Carolina | collected... | reverse complement strand
TATATATATTTTTTTTTTTTTCGGTACAACAATAAAAAATATTTTGTTGGATTTTTTGACAAGAATCTATTTTCCTTCACAAATTGGGATATTAATTGTTAAATATATCCATCTTCGACACACATTTGGATTGTGAATACCTTTGCCAAATAGTATTGTGAAGTTCGTATTTGTCTATATAAAAAGCTTTTTTGCTTTTGTCTCCTACAATGCCTCTCTTTCCGTACCACGGTGAAGGATTGGCAAATATGGTGTCTTGTGATACAAGAAACGAAGGAATGGTAATGAACACTGAAGATACTCTTCCATCGTCTCCATGATATAGGAAACTAGGCATTGATATATGGTTAGATACGGGGCAATACATGAGTGGAGACAGTAGCTGTGAGACGTGGCAAGAGAAGATTGGTCGATGGGAGTGTTAGAGGAAGAATCGAGAATATATAGCTAATGAGGATCATTTGCAGAAGAATATGAAGATTTTGGATTTGTTGTTTATCGTTTCCTTTTGGATTCTCAGAGAGAATCATTCCTCATCGTTCGCCGGAGTTTCATGTTGAACTCTTGTAGATGAGAAGTTGATATCGTGTTTTATGAACATTGTATCAATCTGTCATTTTCATTAATCGAAGTATTCTATTTCGTTACTCTGTTTTCCGTTATCACTCCAACAACGCCATGTCTTTTCAATCTCTTTTCTTGTCAAAGTGGAGATTTGGCCCGTGCGGTTCCATCTACCCCAAGAAACGAAAGAGAAGTTAGTCTCCGATACTTAAGAAGCATGTCAAGGGGGATAAAGAATGCAAATAAAGTATCAACAGAATTAACTCTCTCCATAGATTCTGAAGTAGTCATCTCGCACACTTGAGAAACATGTCAAAGGAAGAGAGGCATAGAGATTGTATCAACAGAATTAACTGTCCACAGAGAGCCAGATATATGGGATATCAGGAAAACACTCACTAAGAGCGACGTGGGACGTCAAATACCTAAGGAATCCATGAATGAGCATATTCTGAAATACTTCACAGAAGAACAGATCAATTTAGTTGAAGACAAAGACAATTCATGGGTTAACAATCACGGTGTTCGACAGCGAAAAAGGAACTACGCATGAGTTGTGTTTCAAGAGATGGAATTCAGCTGGAAGCTATGTATTGAATAAGAATTGGGGCAGGGATTTTGTGGAAAGAAGGATGTAATGTGTGCATGTGATGGGCTTGGTGCCATGAACCGTTGGCCTATGAATTACAGTGCATTTGAGTATATTTGAAACTATGTGATCAGACGGATGCATGCTTATTGTTTTCTTTTGATTATTTTACACAAATGGTTGATCATTTAAGAAAGACACATTTACTGTTAGTGTCATAAGTTTGACAACGATGAAGGAAACTCAAATGCCTTGCCCGTCGTATGCCTTCCATCTTTCTATCACCACCTTGTACTCTTCATCCCTTCTCCTCACCTTAAAACCATAATTTATAGAAGTCGAATCAGTATCTTTTGATCTTAATTGGTCAATCATTATGTATATTCTCAAATGATTATTGTTGAGTCTACTGTATATACCTCAACCATGGGATTTCTTCCGCGAAGCAACATATCAACACTCTTTTCAGTCTGGACGAGAGTGAAAAGAAAGACAAGTTTTGTTAGTATATATGATCTTTGATACTGAATGAGAATGACTGCAGGCAGAGGCAAGAACAGAGTTTTGAAACAGGATGCTTACTTGATGTGCAATCCAATAATCTCTTTCTCTCATCTCGATCAAAAAATAAAAAGTCGGTGGAGCTTTTCTCTCGAGAATACTCTTCTGACTCCTTCTCGCCCTCGCTTCTTCATCTCCAAGCGTTACAGTCTCAATACCACCAATCTACAACCAACAATGAGAACGTAACCAACATGAGAAAAAACTTTGCAACGGATACCATTAAATTCAGACAAGCGATGAAGAGATTATTACCAAGTCTGAAAGAGTAGGATTCTTTATGATGTTCTGTAGCTGCTCTCCATGAGCAGTGCCAATTAGCATCACTCCTCTTTCAGCAATGGAACGACAAGCAAGTGCTTCAGCTTCTGTGCCAATCTCATCAACGATGATCACTTGAGGCATATGATTCTCAACTGCCTCAATCATCACTTTATGCTGCAAAGATGGCTTAGGTACTTGCATTCTACGCGAACCTCCAATAGCTGAGTGTGGAATATCACCATCTCCTCCTATTTCGTTGCTTGTATCAATTATCACCTAAAAACAGCAAATTACACATACATAACCAGTTAAAAGCAGAGCACCTAAAGGCTAAGAAAACTTGAAGGATAGGCAAGACTCACCACTCTTTTCTGGAATTCATCAGACAAGACACGAGCAATCTCTCGCAAAACAGTGGTCTTACCAACACCAGGCCTATTATCAATTCCATTTAGAAGTTTAAATCATCATCAAAGATGAGAAATGAAGCATTAGAGTAGTGTGTAAAACAAGCAACAAGTACCGTCCAACGAACAAGATGCTTTTGCCATAGTGAAGAAGATCATAAAGCATGTCAATGTGACCACTCACAGCTCTCCCAACACGACAAGTTAAACCGACAATGAATCCCTTCCGATTACGAATAGCTGATATCCTGTGCAATGTACCTTCTATTCCAGCTCTATTATCAGCTCCAAACTCACCTACAAGCTCTTGAGCATCCTCTAACTCTTCCATAGATACCTAAGCTAGTGTTTTCATGGATACAAGAATCCATATTTAAACACACAAACACACAACAGAGTAAAGACACAAACGTAATAATTGGTTTTACCTCGTTGTTCCTAAGATATTGACCTCCAGGTTCTCCGAGATAACGTGCTTCAGGTGGTCTTCCTAAATCCATTATGACCTAATCAAGGTTTCAAAATTCATCACCATTAAACTTTCTCATTTCAATTTTTAGCCTTTGAAATTGTTTTCACAAGAGTAACAATAACCTCTACGAGCTGGTTTCTTCTTGAATCGTTCAAGAGACGGTGACGAAGATCTTTTGGAAGAATCTATAAAGACGAAAGTGTGAGAAGAGAACAAAGACGAATAGAGAGGTGATTAAAAGTAAATTAGACCTCGAGAAATGCGCCGAGATTGTCGTCGACGATCATAGAGGAGGAGTCTGGAAGAGCAAGAGAAGCGACGGAGGAGGAAACCGGAAAACGCCGGCGAATTGGGGAAATAAGACGACAAGCTCCGCCGCCCCATGGGACGCAAACTCCGGCCATAGTTTCACAGCCCCCACCGAGCGGATAAGGAAGGCTCCCCAAAACCACCACCGTGTTATTAAAACTTTATGGGCCTTTGGGCCTATGGGCTTTTAAGCCTACATTAAATATCTTAACCTATCATTTATTTCGATACCTTGAAGAGGAAGGGAGACGAATGGATCAAAGAAATTCTTATTAACTTATCAGTGAAGCAATTCGCTTCCAATTACAGAATGAAATAAATGGATACATGTAATCAAAGAACTTACATACGAAGAGATCCATACATATAACATTATCAGCATCTGTTTAAAACAACCCAAGAAATCCATTTTCACCGCGCAATGAAAGCAGATTAGAAGGTGGCTGGACCGTGGAAGAAGTGTTGTTACCGTCATCTTCAAACCTCATCGCTCTAGACGAGTCCTCATGACTCACCATGTTACAATTCACTATTCCCCATTCACTTACTGCCTTGCACGTGCCAACCTCAACCCCTGATGGCTGACACGCTTGTTGGTACTCGCTTTCTCTTGGTAGAAGAGCCAATGAATAGTCATAGCCTATTGAAAGAGGCTTGTGATGAGGTTGAAACATTGGTGGTTGAGGATATTGATGAACACTAATCTCTTCAGGCTTGTTAAGCTCAAACATTGAGATTCCTTGGTAAGGGCTTTCTCTTCGGATGAAACTACGAGCTTCAAGCCTATTATTGCTGATGTTTGAGCCAACATCATTCCCTACTTTGAACAGATTTTTCTTCTTGAACACTCTACAAACAACCCATCCATCTTCCTGCATTATGTATAGATTGGTTTATTCAATTAAAAATCGACCGACTTTCACAAATTTTCTAATGAATAAGAGATATATATCCATACACAAGGGTCATCTTCAGTGTCTTCGATACGGTACTCGTGCATGATCCAATCTGTCTTTTGGCCATGAGGAGCTCTTCCTTTGTAGAATACAAGAGTCTTCCTCATGCCGATCTTCTTGTAAGAATTTCTTATGCATTTGTCACGTCCTGTCGCCTTCCAAAAACCGGAGTGGGTTGCACGGTTTGTCCTTGACCCTGTCGGATATTTCCTATCCTTGTGGCTGAAGAAATACCACTCATTTTGTGGCGTTGATCCTATTTTGCATCTATCTACAAAAACAAAAAAAAAATGCTTTTGTATAGTATCTAATATAACTAGAGGATTGGATCGTATATGTATTATTAATAAAAGAACGTACCTTGTAAATCCCACGGCTCAATCTTGTTCAAATCAACCTCTTTGATGACTTCCATCTCAAACTTTTCATAAGAAATCTTCTTCTTCAAGTAGTAATGAAGAAGTTCTTCGTCCGTTGGATGAAACCGAAAACCAGGCGGTACACCTCCGTTAGACGAACTCATTGTTCGGTTAATAAATGATCAATGTTTGTTTGAGTACAAAGCTAGATAGAATTACAATGATCTGCCTTTTGTTTCAAGCACTCTTCGTGTTCTAGGTTTATATAGACCTAGAGAAAATCCTAAGAGGGATTACACACACGTAATCGTCAACTCTATTATCACAAATTAAATAATCAAATCTTAATAGTATATGATGATGAAGAAGTTGACGGCCGGTGACAACGCCGCCGGAGAAGCTTAAAAAGCTATCGTGAAAGCTGAAATATCAAGACTCTTCCACAGCATTTAAGCCGTATTACACTTGCGTGAACGTTGACCCTAGCTAGTTTTTTATTCATCTATTAAACGAATGATCCCGGTGAATTTGGAAAACAAAATTATAATTATCGTTATGTCATGGTATTAATAACGAATCCGTGTTGATTTTAATTGCTCCGTAAGCAAAGGTTTTCGTCAATGAAAAAAAATACATATGGGGAACTCCAATTCTTATTATACGGTCCACATTTGTGTATATGTGTGAAGTTTGGTTAGCAATTAATATGAATCTAATTAAAATCGACTAGTTTTATTCGATAGTTAACTTTAAAAAAGGGCATGCAGTGGACAATGGGCCAATTGACCAATTGTGTTAGTGACATTTACGATATATATTTTCTGATTTTTTTTTTTGTTTGTCTAACTTTCAAGCATTCAATCTGTTTAATTCCTTGATTCATTGTTCATTGACTTAAGCAACCAATATATAAATGGATTTATGAACTCAATGAAAATGGGATTTGAATTTTGAGTTAGTTTAACAAGCGGACGAGTAAGTAGGTAAATCTCATGCATGCATCGCACATGGGGAGACTTGTGGACCTGTGGTGATGGTATTGGTATATGTACGTTGACATACGATTAATGTACTTCTAACCAATTATATTACGTTCGTGAGTAAGGTGAATTTTGATTATTTATTTTAAGGGTGTTAAACTTATAAGATACAACGGATGATGATGATCTACGTTGTGTGCAACAAAATTTCTGTATGTTTTCTACTTTTCCAATAATATCGCGAATTGTGTTGCATTCTTCCATTTATTTCAGTGCATTTTGGTAATTTCCAATAAATTAAGTTATATTTAGGATGAAAGTTTGGTTATCTCGATAGGATCGGATCAGATCGGATCGATTTAATGGAAATCTTAGATTAAAGTTTGGTTATATTGATAAAATCACCGGACCGGTTTAATAGAAATTTTAGGTTTAGGTTTGGTTATCTTGATAAGATCATCGGGCCGGTTTAATAGAAATCTTAGATTTTGATTTAAGAACTAATGGTAAGAAGATTTTTTTTTCATTAATAGTATATTAAAACTCTAGATTTAAGCTGGCGGAAATCAAATTGTCTTGTCGAAAATGGTAACTCCAGTAAAAGATGTGGTGTGATTTAGAGAATGTAATACCTAATATCAATGATGCGCCTTTTATCAAGTCATTCCTCGCTAGTGAAGTAGAGTTAGCATATTTCATTCTAGGTAATAAGATAACCGCAATTGGAGCATTCGAGTCATGTCGTCTAAATTAGACTCAGAAGATAAAGACTTTGGAATCGATTTATTTGATGAAAATCTAAGTAACACAAGTAAGTTTTCGATTGTACTTCAATTTACTTAGTATTTCATTCTTGATAATTTTTCAACAATATTTTTTTTTTATGAATGTTTGCAATCAGCAGATCTGGAGATCCTTGGTCGAATGGATGTTTTTTGTTCAGGATCCTCAAAATGATGGCAGTACCGTCTTGTTGCTTGGAGATGATATTGGTTACAAACCTATTTTGACTAAATGCACGGCTAATAATATCCAAACTATACTCATGTACACGAAGTAAATGTATCCTTATATACACGAAATATATGTATTTCATGACCACATGCATAAACTATACGACATTATGTAGTTAATACCATAAACAAACAATTACGGTACAATGATCGATTGACTCTAACGGAAACCAGAATTGACCAATAAAACTATTCAAAATATTCATAAAATCCCTAATACTAATCCTCAATATATATTTATATGTACTCCTTGCTACTTCTACTTACTAAATTAGTCATTCATTAAGCATTGGCATCTAAAAAGGTCTCAATTTTTCTTGTTTTCTTGTCAAATAAGTGTAAGTTTGAAACTTTTGGAAGCCGACATTTCTTGTTGGATCAATAAATAAAAAGTAATTCGTTCGTCGATAGGACCGGCATTACCAATTTTGGTAATTTTAGTTGGTATGGATGAAACAGAAACCGAAATCATCAAATCACATCATATTTACTCTTTTGACCTTCTTAAAATCAGTCCTTAAAATTAGATTCTCTCCAAAAACAGATTGAACAGAGTTTTGATTCAACAGAGTCTCTCTCTGTCGCGAAACGTTGCTTCCTGGGAGAACTATAAAGTTAACAAATTTCTCCACGAAACCATAGAGTCACATCCTCATGAGTGTTTTGTGAGCTGCGATGATCGTGTGATTTTCAAATCCCTAACTTTTCGAAATTCCCAAAACCCTCAAATAATCTGAGTGTGACCCATTAATCCATGGCGATGTCTCTCCGTTCCACTCCATTCATCTCTCTCCGTACGAGAAAAAGCTTTAACCTTTCTCCGAGAATTCTCGCCCTTAGGTTATCATGCTGCTCTGGTGGGTCTTCTCAAAATCAGAACTTTTCTACAGATTCCGAGAACAAGAGATCATTCGCTGTTGCCACCGGTGAGCTTTTCATCGGAATCGCGTCGAGGCTTTTGAAGAGTTCTAATCAAAAGACGCCGCCGATTGATGATGGTGATAGAATAGCTAGTGTAATTGAGGATGAGATTGAGCCAGCGATGATATGGGAACAAAGGGTTAAAGATGTTGAAGCGGAGAAAGAGAGGAGAGTCATTACAAGTCCTGGGTTTAGTTTCTCTGCTGCTGGTCTTTTGTTTCCTTATCATCTTGGAGTTGCTCAGTTGCTTATTGAAAAGGGTTACATAAAGGTTCTTCATTTTCTCATGGATTTGTGTGTTTTAGTAACAGTTATGATTGAGGAAGGAACATGATTTTGTTGTGTGTTGATTCAGGAAACTACTCCTTTAGCAGGATCTTCTGCTGGTGCTATAGTCTGTGCTGTGATAACCTCAGGAGCTACTATGCGAGAAGCCCTTGAAGCTACTAAGGAACTTGCTTATGATTGTCGACGCAATGGCACTGCTTTCCGTCTTGGGGTAATGAGCCTTCTATCTCAGTGTGCTCACAAATATTTACAGCCATAGAGTTGAATAAGTTCCTAGGTGTTGGTCTTGTGCTTTAGATTGTCACTTTGTTAATTTGTTCAAACAATTTCTTATGAGTGAAACACAAGACCCACCAATGTTGCTGTGATGAGTTTGGCTTTAAGTTACATTATAAAGATGTTCATACAAGTCGCTGTGGTTTTAGGCTGTCCTTAGAGAATCCATGGAGAGGTTACTGCCCGATGATATTCACATTAGGTCCAACGGGAGAATTCGTGGTGAGTAACTACGTCTTCTTTCTTCAATTTTGACTCCTCGTGCCTGACTTGTCTTCGGGTCTGACGTTGTTGATCATTCAACTGTATTGTAGTTGCCATCACTCAAGTGTTTTGGAGACCTAGAGGTCTTCTAGTGGATCAGTTCGACTCCAAAAGCGACTTGATAGATGCAGTTTTCACATCTTCTTTTATTCCAGGGTAAATCACTCTCTTGCTTTTGAAACTTTCAGTTTATCCGGAAAACAAAACTTTAACAACCAGAATTAAAAACAAATGCAGATATCTTGCACCAAGGCCTGCAACAATGTTCCGTAATCGACTTTGTGTTGATGGAGGCTTGACATTGTTTATGCCACCAACAGCTGCTGCTAAAACAGTATGATCACAATTGTTGTGTTGTTCTGTTCCCATTCTCTCTTTCTAATGCGTCTGCTCCTTCAGAGTGTGTGGCATTTTAAAAAGTTTGGAAGCCCTTTCATATGTTCATCCATCTTGACTTCTGAACATGTTCCATGGAGCTTAATGAACTTATTGTATAAATCTTTCTCAGGTTCGAGTTTGTGCTTTTTCCGCTAGTAACTTCAAACTAAAGGGTATTGAGATCTGCCCAGATTGCAACCCTTTAAACAGAGCAACATCTAGACAAGTAAGTGCTCAGTTTCTTCTAATGAGATCATTCTCCTTTGGGAGTAAGTGTGTTAATCTTGGTTTTTCTGTGACTTCAGCTATTGAATTGGGCACTTGAGCCAGCAGAGGACGAGGTGTTGGAGAGGCTGTTTGAGTTAGGATACGCAGATGCAGCTACATGGGCTGAGATGAATCCAGTTGAGGGATTGGTCTATGACGATACTCCTACAGCTCAAGAGATTCCTACTAGCTAAGAACTCACGAACTCAATACTATATAACAGTACCATATATTATCGCGGTACAAAATATTCAGATAGTTTTCCAGAAGCTGGCTTTAAAGTCACAGAAAGTTGTAGTTCTTAGATCAAACAAAGTAAATGGTACATCACTTTTAGTCGGAGTTCATACACTTGTTCATCAAAATAACATGTGCTTCGAGGAGTCGCTGTTAAGACCAAACCATTCTCAATAGAGTTGTCCACAAATTTATTCAAACTTTTCTCTTATTACCCCCTTTCTTATTTAGCATTGATCATTCAATTTCAAAAAGTGCCATTAACAAAATCTTGAATGGGAGATGCATATTTCTCTAATTTAGCAACAACTCTTTATCTGAAAGAAACATTATTCTCTCCACATTAGCCTCACAAACAAAGCTTTGCAATTTATTGGTGTGGGGGCAAAAGCAAAACTGTTCTTGATTCATACTTTTGAGAGCTTTCCTATCTGGTTACAACCTCATGCTCTCATCTAAGCTAAGGTAGAGGTAAAGGGTCGGGTATGGATATAGCAGGTAAACTGTCGTGCATATACGCCATGACAAAGAAGGACAACATGCCGATGGAAAGGAGTAGTAGTGGACCAGCTGGAACTGGTTTCCGAGAAGATGCCAAACGAAATCCTGCAAGAAAGTTGTAGAAAAAAACAGAAAATTCAGTGCAACGAGAAGAGATTCATATGGCATATATGCAAACACAAAACACATCTTCACAAGTCAAGCTTACCGAAGACAGAAGAGAAGAGGAAGGCAGCACCAAGACCTATGGTATCGCCGAGAACTCTTGTCTCTGGTGATTTAGTAAGGAAGTAGGCCTATAAAGAAGAAATTCAAACATTGGCATGCTCAGTAATAAGTGTAATCATTTCAACAGTTGAACAAGAAGATGTGGATGCTTTCAGTGATACAGTCGTGGATCATAAAACCGAGATGGAAAGCACAAAGAGTAAAAAGGAACACAATCATATGTTTTGAAGGAACTAAGGTATGCAACAATAGGAGAAGATTCTAGCAGATCAACTGTTGTAGATAGTTTCTTAAGCCCTCCCTAAAGAGACAAAAACACCATTGTTGTCAAGGAATTGAAATAAAGCTTGCAAGAGAACCACATCAAGAAGAAACAATGACCTGAATATTGCACTAAGTTCCTAACTACCTTCCTCAAAGGACAAAGTTCAGATTTTTAACTCTGTAGTAACTTGAAACTAACACTAAGAATAGAGACAGAGAGAGCAAGATCGTACAGATGCCATAAGAACAGAACCGGTCAAACCCCCAAAGAGAGAACCTTTGCTTCCAGATTTGCTATCTTCAATTTCGGAATACAAAGTTCAAATTTTTTAGTGTATTGAGCCAAAAATCCAGATAAATAATTTGAATTATGAGATCAGTAGTAACTTACAAGCGAAGAGACCGCCTCCTAGAAGAAGTACACCATAAGTAGCAGAGACGACTGGAGCTAGCTCCGACAGCTCCGCCTTGCAGCAGAGACCATTACCTCGTTTAGTCTTCGATTTCTCCGACAACTTAGTAAGTCCCGACCAATTCCGGCCACCATTACTAACACTTCGTCCGAGTTTAGTGCTCCTCACCGACACCAAAGACGGAGATGGTAACGTTAGCGCAAGAGACCACATTGCTTCGTCGAGTTTGTCTCGTCAGTGAAGAGAAATGGATCAAATATGACAAAACAAAATTTAGTTCATCGGTCCGATTCGGTTTGGATTGGGTTATAGAGTACAAAGTTCGGTTCTATTCCCAAATTCGGTTTGATTTGGTTTGGTTTTATCAACTTTTTCAATAACTACGCATCTATTCTTCGGTTCATTTCAGTACAATTGTTTGGTTATCTCGATTTAATTTTGGATAAATTTATAGTAATTTCGGTTTGTTGGTTCCTAACCAAACCGGTTACCGAATTTCATCCAATCATTTGTATTATACATCCACACAGTAACTCTTACAAAATGCAAATCACATGAATGTTGTTTTGCTTGATTACTATACACATCACAAAGCAGAAGAGGAATTTGAATCTTCCTTCTTTCTTTTTGGTTTTTGCAGAATCTCCTATACAACGAAACTCAATCTTCTCAGCAAACGTTTCAGATCTTTCTACTAAGACCTGCAACACAATCACTACCTAAACCTCATCACCTAAAACACACAGGTTAGTTTTATGTATCACTCTTTTTTACCACAACCGAGGAAAGATAGAGACGGTATCTTCTTGTTAAGAGTTTGAACTACTTGAGAAGCAGAGGGTCTCAGCGATGGAGGGCTACGAAGACAGAAAGCAGCCACACGTAGCATTGTCTTAACCTCTTCCAAATCAATACTACCATCCCTGGACAACCTTGGATCCAAGAACTGTCTCACTTTCTCTTCTCCAATATCTCCATTCGAATCAAGAATCTCATGTATCAACGAAGCTGTTGAATGCACCAACATCTCACCTCTCTCAGAACTAACCGCTTCTTTACCCGAAACCAACTCAAGAACCACCACTCCAAACCCATACATATCCATCTTCTTCGAAGCAATACCAGTTCTCAAGTAATGAGGATCTGTGTACCCTGGAGAACCAATCATCATCACTTGCTTGGATCGTGGTGACATAGTTGACGTCGTCTTAGAAGGCTGAACCATAGACGAGAAACCAACTTTAGCTGATCCGAAATCACAAAGCTTGGAGTTGAAATGTTTGTCAAGAAGTATGTTGGAAGATTTGATGTCACCGTGCACAATCTGAGGACTACATTTCTCATGAATATGTTCAATTGCTTGCGCAACCTGAAACGCAATAGCGGTTCTGTTTCTCCATGGTAACACTTGTTTGCTGTTCCGGTTAAGCTTCTCTTGAAGGTTACCTTGAGGAAGGTACTCTAGTAATAGTGCTCCACTTTCTTCTGAAAAATACACAACAAAAACAACAACAACATTAGATTCACACTAAGAATCCACTCAAAAGATAAACAATTTGCAACAAGGAAAAGCTAACCAACTAGTGTAAAAGTGAAACGAATCTACAAAAGAATTGTAATTAGGACAAGACAAGAATAAAGCTCTGTTCTTTAAAGTATTTGACTTTTCATGGATGTTAATAATTCCTAGGACCAGTTCTTGATTAGGGAATTTCAAGAATTTAAAAACGGATTAAGAGAGGAAGGATAGGAACCTGAATCGTCAAAGTAACCAAGAAGCTTAACAATGTGAGGATGTTGAAGACGAAGCAAAATCTCAAGCTCAGACCTAAACACTTGATAAAGACGATGACTACTGACATGAACCTTGAGAGCTGCGTTGATAGAACCAGACACACGAGCTAAGTAGATACTACTATAGCCACCAGTACCAATAAGTCTAGAGAAATTGGAAGTGAGAGACTCAACATCATCCCAGGTATAACAGGTAACACCGGAGACAGAACCAGATTCTGTACTCGTGGGTTTGTTGTTGTCGGTGGTTGTTTCGAAACGGACACAGCTTAAGAAACAAGACATTTTGAGAAAGTGTGAGACTTTTGAGTGAGGATGATAGTAATTTAAGAAGAAGATAAGTGGGTTTCTGGGAAAATGAAGAGGGTTTTTGTAACAGCAGACAAATAAGGGACAAGAGAATCGGAGAATGAAGATCTGGTTTAAGGAATGTGTGTTTGGTGAGGTTTGTGAATAAAGAAGAAGAAGATGAGAAAAATGGTTTTTTTCTTTTGTTTGGGTTTAGAGAAGAGAGAGGCAGAGTTTGACCAGTTTGTGATTAAGAGGAAGATGAAGAAGAAGAAGAAACCTTCCTTAGAAGCTGCACTGACGTTATAACCACTACGATTCAGTGTCTTAAAACACTTTTTTTTTTGCCGTTTTGTTTTTTATATTATCAAATTGCTAATAATACACATATATTTATGGGTATTATTTGCTCACGTATTTAGATTTTGTTTTGTATTGTTTTTGTAGAAAGGTGATTGAAAAGTATCGAATTTTTAAGAGAATTTGTGAGATTTATTGAATGGTAGTGACTAGTGAATGCACTAGGTCTTATGGTTAGTCTTTCGAAGTTGTCACGCCACCGTCAAATACGAATTAATTGGGAAGTTTCAAGATGGGGACCATAATATATGTTGGATTGTTTTGTAAATTATCTCTCACGTGTTAGATAATTTCTCTACTCGATTTTGTTTGTTTGACAAATATGCATTTTATTTATCCATTAAGAAAAATAGTTGGTTCCGTAAATAAATGATAATAAATAAAATAAATAAAAAAACCAAATTAATATTTTCTAGTTTTCAAGTATTTCTTGCTAGATTATCCGTTTTAAAGTTGTTATCTTTGAGAACAAAATATGAAGTTAGCACTTAGCAGCTAGTTTCTTTATTTTATTTCTGAAGTAGAAAGACTTCTAGATTTGAAACCATGTTCATGAATATGAGTAGCTAGGTATGTAGAATTTATCACAAAAAAATGAGCAAATAGATTCTTTCTTTTGAGACTCCACATGACTTTTTTCAAAAAAATATGTAATTTTATGTAGAGTGGTAAGTTATGGATGAAAGCTTTGGTAAGTTATGGATAAAACTCACAAAATCTTTGTTTTTTATAAGTTATAACTAATAAAATTGATAGTTGGCATAAACTAGCGTAACTTTTTATCGCTATGTTAAGAGATAGTTTTTCTCACAAAAAAAAAGAGATATATTTTTTTTATTGTAATCAACTGATAAAACGGTAAGATACATCAAGATATAAACAAAACAAAATATTGTATTTTATCTCTTATTACAATCTTTTTTTTTTTAAATAGTCTGTATTATTTCTCTTTTATCTTTATAATATAATTTTTATGTAAAGTTAGTAAAACATCAGATAAAAAAAAATAATCAGCGGAATCAAGCGATCACTAATACATATTCTTATTACATCTTTAATAGAATCATAAGCGTCGTTTCTACTCAATAGTATATAATATAATTTTTTTTTACAAAACAACCTTTCAAGTTAATTTCGTTTACAAGTTTATCTTTCAAATCCAAATTATGTAAGTTAACTCCACTATCTTTAAAATCACCCACAATACAATTTTCTCATGTAGCGATGACGTGACATTCGATAACTCTGTTTGAAAACATAAAAGTTAATGTAAAAAAACCTTCAATGTAATTTTTTTTGCAAGATAAACATTCATGTCAAATAAATACAGATCAAACCACAATCTGAAAATTTTCATGAAATGTAGCTCTTTTGTGTATCGATGACATAACAGTCGACAACTCATTTAGAGATTTTATAAGTCTATCGAATATATTACTTTAATGCATATAATTTAATTGAGTTATTTATTTAAGTGTTAAATAAAATAAAACAGAACCGATAACCAAACGATTAACCAAAATATCCAGAAACTTAGAAAATATCCAAAATTAATACCCATAACTATAATTAAAAACTCAAAATATTAGTAATTTTTAGAACCAAAACAATCAAATACTTTGAATAATCAAAATATCTAAATATTGTTAGTTATATTTGTCAAAATTAAATACTCAATTTTAATTTTCTTTCTAATATTTTCTTCTTTATATTTTTTTGGTTAATGACGGTTAAATTTGGTTAATTTTAGTTATTTTGAAAGAAACAAACGAACCAGAACAAATATGATAAAATTTTAGTTAGTTACAGTTATTGATTCAAAAATCCTAAATAAATGACTCTTAAAATCTCTACGCATTGCACATGTTCTAAATGAGTTATCGACTGTCATGTTATCGATACACAAAAGAGCTATATTTCATGAGATTTTTCAGATTGTGGTTTGATCCCTATTTATTTGACATGAAAGTATATCTTGCAAAAAAAAATTACATTAAAGTTTTTTTTGCATAAACACTTATATTTTTAAACAGAGTTATCGAATGTCACGTCATCGCTATACGGGAGGACTATATTACGGGTGATTTTAGAGATGGTGGAATTGACTTGCATAATTCGGATTTGGAAGATAAACTTGCAACCGAAATTAACTTGAAGTAACTTGAAGGGTTGGTTTAAACATCCTATAATATAGTAATATATGTTTCGAGTTTTGATGGGATAATTCATTATCTCCTCTAAATCTAATTACTTCATCATTCACTTATTTTATCGATGGCTCATGACAAACTAGAGATCAGAAAAGTGGCGTAAGATTACAAGATATATATCACATCAGATTTCATGGTTTAGCAATTAAAAAAAGAAGTAAAAAGAGGCATAAACGAAACTTTTTGGTTTTCTTCGTCGATATAGTGAAAATACTAGCAAGCAAAAAATAACAAAAAACCATAGCAATATTAGCAACGAAATCTGGTCAACAAATTCGGTAAAGTTTACAAATGATTTGCTAATAGATTTTAACAGCAAATTATGACAGTGTTTCGATCTGTCGGTAATTACTAATTAATTGCTTTTGAAAAAATATTGTTTGCTTTTTCTTTTTAACAAAAAGACGTAAATTTCTCTTGACTTAAAAATCCAATCATATCTAAAGCAACTTTTCGTCATGATTTTCAAAGAGAACAAAACACATGCTCTCGCCAAAAATGTAACTAGGCACCACCACCAACCAGACTGACATAAGATTGCACGAGTACATACATGCATACGAGTATCTTGTTCTTCACTCTCTAACCTAAACTTTAAACAATTCAAACTGTGTAATAATAAATGATGTATATACATTAATTCAACGGCAAAAAACGGTGGGAGAATCATTGTCCCAAGTATATTAAAATACACTTATAGTTTTCTAAGTTTTAATTAATTTTGTATCCAAAGATGTCGTCAAGTAAAGATGTTAGATGGAATGTCGTTGTCTTTCGTTTTCTATATACAAAAAACGTGTAAGGTGGTCTTGTCCTATGCCTTGAGTATTGTACATTTGTGTGTACATACACAAATTTCTCTTGAAATTGACCCCAATATACCCAACCACTCACCGACGCATTTTTCATGCTACATTTTAATTTAATGTGATATTAACAATTCAATGCTATGATTTCTCTAATTATATCATTCTTCACATACATTTCTCATCGTAATTTGTGCGGTCCTTTTTATGAGTTGCGAGAAATAAATTTATAAGACAACAACGAGTAGGTGAGCAGAGTTATTTTTCGGAAATACCGATGTATTGTTTAATGTGGGGAATTAACTCATTGAATTCTAAATCAAGAAGTAGAAAAAAAAAATCTGAAATTAACATGAGTAACTAGGTTTTTATATGTCATACCGTCATCGGCTAATAATATGTATATCATGTTACATTAGGTTGTTTGATAAATTTACTACCCCTAGTGATATAAACTCGATGAGTAGTCCGATTATAGAATTCAGCCAACCTTTATAATTTTGTATAGGGCTAAAACCATTCATTGAAGATCACAAACAATCGCTAGCTATAGCTATATCGTGGCAGAGGGAGATGAGGATGGGGAAACAAACACTCCATGTTGGTCACTAATTTGTAATACAATCTGTGTACAATAACAAATGATCATTACAATAAACGCAAAAATGTACTCGAACACGAGTTCTCATAAATAAACACAATAAAAATTATGCATCCAAACTTTATATTATTTTTCGTTTTTTTGTGATTTTTAAACATTTTTTCTATGTATAAAATTACATGCTAATTTATTGGTGTTTATTTACATGAACATTTGTGTTTATGTAAATCTTCTTCTACTTGTGCAAAATACATTATGTTTTTTAGTTACATTTATATCGATTAGAAAAATACCGACCGAGATAAGAAACATTTTTTAGATCAAACATCGTTTAAATAATGTATAAAAACGTGACGATGTAGAGACAAAGAGAAAGAGAAACAAGAAAGAAGAACAATACAAAAGAAGTAAATGAGAGAAAAATTGAGATTCTCATCTTCTTTTTTTTCTAATCAATTTGTAAGAATTTCAAAGTAGAGTTTAATAGAATCTCTTTACGGTGTTAAAACAGAGATCTACAATTGTATCATGTAAAAATAGAAACCTATAGAAAGCTTTGTATATTATTGTAGAGGCTATTTATACGTTGTTTTTACTAGAAGGAGAAAAAATCCTAAAGTAAGTTTTCAGTTCTGTAAAAATTGGTTTTTCTATTTGTTACTTATTCAGTTAAGTGAACATATATTTTATGTTTATTGATCTGTATCTATATTCTTGAAACAACATAACTTAAAGTTCAAAAAGTTATAAACAGATTTGACGGATTCTAATACCCTGAAATCGTAGGTTTTTATATGTTTTCATAATAAACGTTAGACTATCCTTATTGATGGTCTCTTAACATAACTCTTAGTTAAGAGATATATCTTATATCTAACAAAAGTGTTTTAAGAGACTTTTGTTAGTTATAAGCTATTATAAGACATGTCTCTTAACTTAATAATTGTTTTAAGAAACCATCAATAATGATACTAGAAGAATTTAGAAATAAAAGCGTTTCTTCGAAAAAAAGTAGTCATCTTTCAAAGTTAAATAAAAACAAAAAGGATAATAAAGATGGGATAACGAATCTGAATTCTGACATGACAGTGACGGTTGTTGGGCTTTCCGATAGTACAACCAAATGCCACCTGGGAACTGAAGTGTACATAAATTGGGGTCACCGGACTGTGATGTTTGAGAATCTTTTGTACCATACTGGGCCCATATTAGGCCCGATTACTACAAGCCTAAATTAGATCTAAGCCCATTCACCGAGGCAAAAACTTTTCTTACCAAAATCCGCCCCTAAATTTTGAAAAATCAAAATCAAACCCCTGAAAAGTCAAAGCGACGGCGAAAGGAAGAAGAAGAGAGAGAGAAAAAAACGAGACGACGGTGGCGATCGAAACCCTGTGCCCTAATTTAAACGGAAACTTGGTTCGCCGCCGTTCTGCGTCGCCCGGCGGCGGAAATGTGCGCTTGGGGCGATGCGTTTAATTCTCACCGTCATGTGCTCATTCATTCCTTACCTTTATTCATCTTCTCCTCACCGTCCTTGCTCTTCCCCAATCTCTCGTCCTCCTCCTCGAATCCGTCCTTGTCGTCTCAGTCGTTTCGCCACCGCATTAGTCGCTACCTCCGCTCTTCTTCTCGCTTCCGTCGCTTGGCTTTCTCTCGTCTTCTCACCAACCACTTCCCGTTGTTGGCATCTTCTTAAAGATTGGGAAGACAATCATCTCTGGAACAAACGGTACCATCATCCAATTGTAACTCCTCCTCCGCCGCCGCCGTCGCCGCCGTCTCTTCCAGCTCTTCCGTTATTCGATCATGAATTTAGAAATCGTAGTCTCTCAGAGATTGATAAACTTGATCTGTCTATGAATCACTTGATGTTTGGTATTGCTGGATCTTCACAGCTTTGGGAACGTCGTAAGGAACTTGTGAGATTATGGTGGAAACCTTCTCAGATGCGTGGACATGTCTGGCTTGAAGAGCAAGTTTCTCCTGAGGAAGGTGATGATTCTCTTCCTCCTATAATTGTCTCTGAAGACAGCTCTCGTTTTCGTTACACTAATCCTACTGGTCATCCTTCTGGACTTCGAATCTCTCGTATTGCTATGGAGTCTTTTCGTCTCTCTCTCCCTAATGTTCGGTGGTTTGTTCTTGGTGATGATGATACTATCTTCAATGTTCATAATCTTCTTGCTGTGTTAAGCAAGTATGATCCTTCGGAGATGGTTTATATTGGAAACCCCTCGGAGAGCCACTCTGCTAACTCTTACTTTAGTCATAACATGGCTTTTGGAGGCGGTGGCATTGCCATTAGCTACCCTTTAGCGGAAGCTCTCTCCCGGATTCACGACGATTGTCTCGATAGATACCCGAAGCTATACGGTAGTGATGATCGTCTCCACGCCTGCATCACTGAACTCGGAGTTCCTTTGTCCAGAGAGCCTGGCTTTCACCAGGTATGTTTCATCATCTCTGCTTCTATGATCTCTTGGATCTTCAATCTGATGATAATGCTAATGTTAGGTTTTTGTGACAGTGGGATATTAAGGGAAATGCTCATGGTCTCTTGTCCTCTCATCCTATTGCACCATTTGTCTCAATTCATCACGTTGAAGCTGTTAATCCTCTCTATCCGGGATTATCTACATTAGATAGTTTGAAACTCTTGACAAGAGCTATGAGTTTGGATCCTAGGAGTGTTTTGCAGCGATCGATCTGCTATGATCATACTCACAAACTGACATTTGCGATATCTCTTGGTTATGTTGTACAAGTTTTCCCAAGTATTCTCCTACCACGGGATCTTGAGCGAGCTGAACTTTCTTTCTCTGCTTGGAACGGGATAAGTCAACCCAGTGAGTTTGATCTTGACATAAAGCTTCCAATTTCGTCTCTCTGTAAGAAGCCTATCCTCTTCTTCTTGAAAGAGGTTGGCCAAGAAGGTAATGCTACACTTGGAACGTACTCAAGATCCTTGGTAAAGGATGATTTGAAGACGAAGCTTCTATGTTTTCCACGCTCTCTACCTCTGCACAAAGTGGATAAAATCCAGGTCTCAGGGTTTCCTCTGAGTAAAAATTGGCACTTGGTGAGGTTTTCTTGTTTATCTTTTTATCACCTAATGTTTCTGTCATTTTCTTTATGATTTTGCTAATTGATGATTCTCCACTCTTCTTAACGACAGGCGCCGAGACGGTTGTGTTGCAGAGCAACCCCAACTACTACTAACGAGCCTCTCAGATTAACAGTTGGGCAGTGTGGTAAGATAATTTTGGGTTCCACGATTAGTTCTCAATGAACACTTATGGTGAATACTGGATCTCTCTAAGCATGTTGTTTCAGCTCTATCCTGTACTTGTACATAGGTAAGATCCAGAACCTTGACTGTTGTCTGACCTAGAATGCTAATATGCCCAAAATTGAATTTGTCACTCTTTTGTTTGTTCCATGTTCCACTTTCTTTTTTTGTACATCTGAGATTTCACGAACTCAACATTTCCTGTTGAGAAACGAGTGTAATGTGTACAACAACAAATCTTTACCAGTGAAACCTATCCATCTGTGTGTTAAGTAAGAATGGTTTTGTTTTGTTTTTTCCATATCTACTACATTGGCAATCTTGATATAGCCACATAAATATTTGTGGGTTAAATATATTAAAGAAGAATATATCCACTAGTAGAGGGTGAGGTAAGTGGTCCATAGGATTGTGGATTTAGTGCGGATTTAAGGAAAGGTCTTTGGTTGGATAGATTTTTAAGATGTGTGTGTGTGTTCTAAAACTAAGGGTTTAAAATCAAGAGTGTTGTGGTGTGAGTTGACTTGTCATGAACTCTCTGACACACTGGCAAAGTGAGCCCAGGTTTTGCTAGTTGTTTTGTCGTAAGCCTTGAAATTGACATTATGATGCATCATGGCTTCTATTTAAAGGGGGTCATATAGTTAATGCAATGATCAAAATAGCCCCGAGTTAGATTTTTGGTGAGTTAGTAGTGTAAGTAAATTCTTTGGATTTTGACTTTGTGAGGTATTTATTTATTTGGCTGCCACTGAAATTGTAGATATATTTGTGAGAGGAGGAATATGGATTTTACGTGGGTGTGAAAATTCATGGAATTACAAAAAAAAATATCGCTGGACCATTTTAACTATAAATTTGTTTTGTGACCCCGTCAAAATGATGTTGACTCGTTATCTTTGGTAAGTCCTCGTATGACACAAGTTGGGAAAGTAATGAGTTTGACAACTTGTTGTGTCCTAATAAGATTAGATTTATTGGTAGAGAGAGACGTTGCTTTTGTGTGTTTAAGATTAGTGTGTTAATCAAAGTCTTAATCAAAACTCCCTCATGAGATCTAGATCTCTTATGTAAAAAGAGAGATTCATTCAGTCAGAAATCAAGGAAGGAAACTCCGTGAGCATGTTCTTACCACCTCGTATAATTATATTCTTATTATACTTGTACTAATATTAAAGTTGTATAATTAGGAAAAAAAAGAACATATCACATGTAATAAGTAATAAATATAGTGAAAAAGGAGAGGCATGTGAAAGTGGGGGGAAGAAGAAGAGAAGACAGCTGTGTATCCGCCGCTCTCTCTCTTTCTTTCCCCTTCAAGAAAGTTCTCCACTTCCACCGCCCACCTTCTTCTTCTTCTTCACCTTCTTCTCTAACCATTATTATTAATTAGCATCTTTCATTTTGTTGTTAGAAGGAAATAGTTTGTTTTCCTTTTTTGTGTATAACTAGAAATGAGCGGTGTGTTTTTGTGTAGAGTGTGATTTGGTAATGAAAATGAGTTTTTTTTTTATTTTGTGTATGTTTGTGTAGGTGAGAGGTATTAAAGAGTTGTATAATGTGATAGTATGAGTGTCTGCATCGATGTCTTGAGTTTGCAACTAATTTTAGATATGAGGCTATTCAATTTTTGATTGATCACTTATGTCTATCTTCACCACAGCTTTACTATCTCAAAAAATGTACTTATTTTCATTATTTTTCACCTAATTGTTATAAGGTTTCTTTATTAGTTTGTTATCTTGTACTTTTGTCGAAAATTCTGGTTACCACCAATACATAAAATCATCATCTTGACTTTTGTTTTGATTCACATATATATGTGCAAAGGAAATTAACAGTTTCATTTTTAATTAAAAACCAAACGAGTTACTAAAAAAAAAAGCGATGTCAAGCTATCAACATTTAACTAAACGAATGTCTTATTTTTTGGAGAAAAAAATAAATTCAAAGAACATATCAAAGATCACTTGACGTCACGTTTGTTTATTTATGGGATTTTGCAGACCATGCATGTTCTTGATTCCAAATTATGCCAACATACAAGAATCACTTGTAAAATTGTAGCGTCCAAATGAGTCTAGCAACTTTGTTATCGTGACCAAGCCATCATATCAATTCATGTATGCTAAATTCGCTGCAAATTCAGTAAAAAGTATGTTTAAAATGACATAAACGAAATCTGTTATAGTGTTGGTAGTGAGTGGGTTTGGCTTTGGCTTCGCATAAACTAATGCATGGGTCAGGTTATCGATCCGACCTGCCAAGATAGTTCCGAGTTTAAAATTACATGGTTATGTTAATTAATTATGCACTATGTATGATTCATAAAATAATTTCACTGGCTTTGGACTTACTATTTTTTTCTTTTCTTGACATCACTAAAACACTATTGTTTGATATGTTTCTATAAATGTATTATTTACACAATAACAAAAAAAAAGAGAGAAAGAAACTGTTGAATTGGAGAGGAAAGAGAGTGGGGGGAAAGATGTCAAGGCTGGTCCAGCTCAAATCGGGTAAAAACTATTATCAAATTCCAATTCTGTCCCTCCCTTTCCCCAAAAATCTGATTGTCACATACCCTACCAATCAGACAACGCCACGTGGACACCTTAGACATGATGGTGGGAGAGGACAACAACATGGGAGGCACATGATTTTGTGTTTATTATATTTCTCCAAAACACAATTTTTACCCAAAAACAATTTAATCGGATCACTGAGCAATGAGATGTTTGCGGATCCAAATTTAACTTTTAAAGCCTTCCTTACTCTTTGCTTTATAACAATAATAATAATACACATAAAATTGGATTTAATTAAATAGATGTGGACCTTTTTTTCTAAATAATATAAAAGAAGGAAGAAAATAAAATAAATAAAGAAAAAGAGAGAGTGAAGAAAAGTGGGTTTAACAATAATTTGCTGCAAAGTTAGAAGAGGCTTCAGCTTTATTAACTTCTTGTTTGCTTTCATTCTCTTTCTCTCTATCTATCATCATCATCCTCGTAATCCTCTCCTTTCTCCTTCAGACCCCTCCTAGTTGCTGTTTAAACAAACAAAAAAAGACTGCTTCTCTTTCTTATTTCTCTCATCATCATCATCAATGGTTTTATGAGATTTATATCAAAAAACATTGAGGAGCTAGAGAGAAAGAGAGAGTGTGTGTGTAGAAAAAGATTGAAACATCATCAAGATTGATGGAGCAAGGAGGAGGTGGTGGTGGTAATGAAGTTGTGGAGGAAGCTTCACCTATTAGTTCAAGACCTCCTGCTAACAACTTAGAAGAGCTTATGAGATTCTCAGCCGCCGCGGATGACGGTGGATTAGGAGGTGGAGGTGGAGGAGGAGGAGGAGGAAGTGCTTCTTCTTCATCGGGAAATCGATGGCCGAGAGAAGAAACTTTAGCTCTTCTTCGGATCCGATCCGATATGGATTCTACTTTTCGTGATGCTACTCTCAAAGCTCCTCTTTGGGAACATGTTTCCAGGTCTCTCTTCCTCTCTTCTCTTCCATTTTCATCAATGGTGTTTCTTGATAGAGATCCATTTGCATGTGTTTTTTTTTTGTTAACTTTTTTTTTTTAGTGTTAGGTATATATAAATAG
>Ga0041059_1000900_pt1 | contig 23504 bp, 9 predicted proteins | sample AraColnosormetaG_FD_56232 | JGI IMG/M metagenome (GOLD analysis project Ga0041059, IMG submission 56232) | Arabidopsis roots microbial communities from North Carolina, USA - Col MF nosort | ecosystem: Host-associated > Plants > Roots > Unclassified | place: USA: North Carolina | collected 2013-09-02 | reverse complement strand
TGCCACCATAAGTAGTGGTGCTGATTAAATTTCCTCTCATTATAAACAACATATCCTCCACTGGTTCACCTTCACGCACAATGTAACTCTTCTCTGTATAAAGAACCGTTTTGAGACGAGCACATAGAGCATCTAGTAACCGATCATCCATAGCTTGGAACCAAGGCACCTGAAACAAAACAAAACAGTGAATTCAAGAAGTTATGATGGGACAAAATAAAAGGTTACCTTTTTGAGCAACTTGAGACAAAGATGGCGTTTAATGTCCTTTCTGAGATCTTTTGGAAGACTAGAGAGAAGAGCTTCTTCCTCAACTCCTTTGGTTTCTTGCCATTTATACTGTTCGTATTTACGGATACGTTTTCTCAGATCGTCTGGCAACATCCGATGAGACATCCATTGCTCTGCATCTCTCCTTTTCACTCTCATTTCCTCAACTCTTACAGTAGTTGATTGCAAATATTTCTACAAATCACAGAACTCTTTAAGACTATATATATGGATATTCCTTGTTTTAAGAGCTCAAAGGAGAAGAGAAATGATTACCTGCATATTTCCAATGAGGAGAGCAAACAAGACTAGTCCAGAAATACAAATGACTATTGCAAAAATGATCTCTCCTTCAAAGGCACTCGTCTTCAAGTTTTGGCCCAAAGCACTACACACAGAAAGATAAGATTTCATCGATTAGATAACAAAAAGTAACCGAACCGTAATAAGTAAGAGTTTTAGATGTTACAAACCTAAGATTGCGGAGACCCCACCAGAAACAGTAGAAAAACTTCTTAGGGAAATCTCTAGACTCCACAACTCCAGACTGCAATGCATCAGCGAATATACCAAAGTTGAAAACCGTCGAGTTTGTGATTTCTTCGGGATCGATCAACGGACAAGAACCGTTTAAAAATAACCTATTGTCTTCCCCTGTTGGTGAACAGTATAAGTATGCATGAGTGCAATTCTGTATCTTAGCACACGCCTCACGCCAACATCTATCTTTCCTTTCTATCGAAATCAAGTACCAAAAAGACCCAAAAACCTGTCCATTTTTCGCAATGGTTAAAACCGTTATCTTTGCCCAAACATAACCTAATCAAGTGGAGCAAAGAATCAAATAAAATAATCTTTTCTTACATGGCTAGCTAACATGTAGAGGAATAGGTTTAAAGCAGCACCAGCCCAAGCAGTTTCAGTTACCAAACCAGAAGTTCTTGTTACTTCCTTGAAAAGCGGATAGATTCTCGCTATCCTCGGAACATATTGGCAAAAGATTACCCATTTCAGTAGCTCTTTTGCTACTAGCGACGCGGGTCGTCTCATCCTTGGAACAATAGCTAGAACAACTACCTGTCATTGCAAAGAAAAATAGTATTTCATATTCATTAGATATGCAACCAAGATCTTGCAAAGCAGATTTGAGAAAACATTGTTACCTGAGGAATAGGGAGAATCGAAAGAAGATCGATTAGAAAGTATGAGCCGAGGTATCTTAAAGCGATATCTTTATGTTTCTCATTAAGCTCTCCTCTGCCGAAACCACTAGAAGAAGGAGTGATGAAACCGGTATGAAACTGAAACAGCATGTGAACCACATAGAAAGCGTCGATGAAAGTGCGGAAAACGCAAGCGATTGTCTGGAGTTTCTTGTCTAGATTAAGACAAAATCGCTCGGGCTTCACATAGGGGATATAGAAAAACAGAGGATCAAAGGCTAAAGCCACAACAGAGAGAAGCAAGAAAATCTTGTTCCAGCTTTGAAGATATGAATCGTTCGGATTCATCACTCTTAGTATCTTCTTCTTCTTATTATTTTCTTTATTCTTATTTGAATGAACGCTTAAGGGCCGCTTAAAGGTTCTGATTTTCTCTGACCCCTTTTCGAAGCTTCGTCTAACGGTTTTCATAACTGAAGATACTGATGGTCTAGTAGTTTTGGTCGAAAACTCATCATCATTTCCATTAAACCTGGATCAATAAATCAAGATCAAGATCACTTCATAACATCGTAATTATTAAATCAAAAGGAAGAATTGATACAAACCTTACGAATTTGTTTCTTTGGGGATTCATCATCGCTGATTGTTTTCTTCCACAGATTCTTGAACCTGTGGGAGAAAATATACTTATGTCAAAATTTTATTTACTTCCACGTTTTAGAAAAGAGCAAGCTGACAAAACAGAGTAATTTGACGAAACAGAGTAATTTGATGAAACAGAGTAAATTTTAAACTATTTGAAGTTCAAAGAAGTTGTGAAATAAAGACCAAAGTTTTAAAGAATAAAACCTTGATTTCAATGGACGATCTATACAGTAAAAAAAGTGAACCAAGGTATTTTTCTGTGATTATTCGAGAATTTGTTTCCCGGAAAAGAAATGGTACTTAAAAGTCTTCCCGACAGGAAAGATTAAAAGGGAAAAAAAGGTTTAATTATTTCTTGAAGTAGTATGAAGAGAGAAGAGACCCTCGAAGATAATGATGTTCTAATTTTGGCGAAGTAGTGATTTAGTACAACTTTGAATTGAAACTAAGTGAAGAAGAAACGAGCCTGGAACACACATGAAAAAGACAAGTTTTCAATAATAATAAATTTTGGAAAGGGAATAAAGTTGAGTTGACTTTTGACGAAGACTGAGTCAGTCAACCCAAAAAAATTACAATTCCAATTTGGTTTTTCTTGAGACGAAATATGAAAATAATTTTTCTAGTGAATGAGCAAATTCCATCCAACATTTTTAATTTACTAATTCAACTTATATATATATGTTGTGGTTCTTACCATGATATATAATATTTTAATCTGTTGTTTATTTATTTACCTCAATATGTTCATTATTTTTAAAAAGAAAATATATATGTATGGTCATAATTTTTTTATGTATAACAAACAATCATATTTTTCATAGTTATGATGACTCAGTTACTCCCTTAATATTTGTATTTTTTTTCACTTTATAGACCTAGTTTTTTTTATGCATTCACGGTCTTGGATTTAATTCACGGACACTTGTATTTGAAATTCTGAATCCACAAACGTTGATTAGTCTACCTATATACGAAATCAATGATTTTTCTACTCCACATACAAAAAAAAAAAAGAAAATTATATCTTGTTTGGTGTTTAGTGGTTAGTCTTGAAGAGACTTTCATACTTTTTTTGGCGTACGTCATTTCTTTTTTCTGAATTTTAGAGTACGTCATTTTCTCCTCTACAAAAATAATCAATCATTTTCCTACCCAAAAAAACAAAAGAATCAATCATTTTCCAACCAAAAAAAAAAAAATCAATGATTTTCTTTTTGTGATTTTTTGTTTCACAAAAAGATATCAATCATTCCTTAAAGCTCAAATTAATTTCCACGAGTTATAATTATGAACACTTTTATAGATTTCTATAATAGGGAGTATTTATTAGAAGGAAAAAAATGAGATATTCCCATGCATATTGATGAACTATCCAACAAGAAAATAGATTATTGGGAGATATTATACAATGCTTAGCAAAGTCCCAAAATAAAGGTGTACAATAAACAAACAACTGAGCAATTAATCTAAGTCTATGAATCTATGATCGATCATTACCCTTAGAAGAGGAAAAAAGAAGAAGATTTTAAATCCTTTTGGGAGGTTTTCTCTAATATAGAGAAACGGCACAAACAATGCTTGCTTGCTAGATAATAAGACTGTTTCTATTGATCAAATATCATAAGCTTGATTAAGACTTGTCTTCTTCTGACTGAGAACATGGAGGTCCTGGAATCGAATCCACAAAGAATTCATCTACGGGATACAGAAACGAAGATATTGGTTAGTGATCATAGGACATGAAACTTTTAAATCTATAACATCCATGTTCAAACCATTCTTATAAGATTGCACCTTTTAGATGGAGAGTGAGAGCTAATGTTTACCTATGTCCTCTTGTTCGGGAGAGTCAAGTAAAATCTCTGAATCAGATGGCAGAAAAGGAGAACCGGGATAGTTTCCTAAAGCCCCTAAATCTGCAAAGTAAAAGATCATTGATATGCAACATTCTATGGAGTACACCTGTACATGGAGCATCTACCAACGTATGTTATAAAGTTTTTCGAGCTAAACTCGCAATGGCATTTGATAAAAAGAGCTTACCTCCAAGATTTGACAAATCTGCAGTGAGGTCAGAGAGACTAAAGTTCCAAGGTATCTGATCAAATGGCCTGAGAGGGTCTCTAGAATTTCCAGCTCCTCCATCTGATCCAAGTTGTAACCCTACTGAAGTTCCGACATCAGATGTGAAAGCAGAGTCAAGAGCTGACGTGTCCATTCCCATCCCTGACATGTCTGAAGCAGCAAATGGAAAGTGTCCGCTTGACGCCACAGAAGCTGGACTTACTGGCATATCCGACATACCACTATTTGGTGGAATCATTGGAGTTGGTTCAGCCATGGTTGTATCTATTACCATACTACACCAAGCACCGGAAACAACAGTAGGAATTAGTTCTTAAGTCTAAAGCACCAAAAATGCAAAAACAAAACTCAATCCAAGTTAGTTCTTACTCATTCCCTGAGTTGATCCTCATTGGTTGGAAATTAGCAGGTGCAGGGACTCCATTAACCACATGGCAGCTTGACATTCCACAGCTCATAGGATCAAGATGGGGATGACCTTGAGCATGCATCTGAGGATGTTGTAGTACTGGGTATCCCATGGGCATGTTGTTCACTGCGCTGCAAACATTTAGTGTTATAATAATAGTGAAACCACAAACAAATCATTGAACCATCTACACCAACAAGTGATATAAGGAGTCAGACTTACCAGATGCCATAGGATGAATACCGTTCTGCATTGGGACCAGAGGAACTTTTGAATGTACATTATACTTCGTGAGGTGATACTGATGCTCAAGCAAATGATTGAATACAACTATTTGCTTCTTCAGTTTCAGTCTGATGTAATATGCCCTGAAAAACTCTGCGTTTTCTTCTTCCAGTTTTTGCCATACTAAAATTCAAAAGAACGTTATCATAAAGGGTAAGTTACTAACACAATGTTACTTTGATATGGAAATAAACAAAAGTGATTGTACCTAATGTTGTAAAACCAGGGTCAATCCTTGCACGGGTCAAGAGTGTCTTTACGACCTCATCTCTGCTCATGTACAACTGGAGACATCTTTCTATCAAATTTTGGACCTGCATCAGTCATTTAGAATATGTTTTTTTATCAGATGATTGGAAACTTACAAGAAAGTCTATAAAGATAGGAAGGTGGCAAAGTGTTCTTACAAGTTCAATATCTTGTCTTGACACTTTCCTACCGTCATTACTTGAGGCAGATACAGAACCAGAATCTTGTATTGGAGCTTCTACTGATAAATTAACTTTCTGTTCACCTTGGGACTCATGTGAAACTTGGGTAGAAGACTGCAACTCCTGTTATACAAACTCTCTTTTACTTCTTCACTTCTTGGTAAATCTAAGTATATCAATGCTAAAGTAGCTACAACTTTCTTTCCAATCAAGCATACCAATAACTAAAGGATCACGTATTCTTAATAATGAAGTTTCTATCATGGCTCAACTTCTTATCTAAGTATACGAAAGCAAGATTATAACAATAAGGAAAAAGTTGGTGAGGATGTGTTAGGGACAAACCTGTCCGTTCTTCATTAGAGCTGAATATAAAAATCTTGCATCCTTCAATAATCACTATTCTCCTTGACAATGTTCACAACAATTGAATCTAAAGAGCTCAACATCTGAGCACACATGTTTCTGATGTTGTTGACCAAATAGAAACCTGGATATACGTAAATTGTTAATACAGCAGGTAAGAAGAAAAATGATTAAAAAAGAGCAGCATCTTTGACACTTCTAATGATAGGAAGCATGAAAAGTGTGTTCTTTAACATTGTTTATTAGGAATCAAGAAGACGCAACTGCAGAATCTAATAAGTAATAAATAATTAATTCATAAAGTTACCATCTTCAAACTATACACACAAAACAAGAATAGTTCATCATCATTCCTATTAAACAAGTTCACAAAAAAAAATTATGTACGATGAAATGAACTATTGAGATAGTAAATCTCTCAAGTAATCCAAAACACAACATGGTCCTGTCTGCATCTAAATCACACAAAAAAACTACAGTCAAATGTAAAATAAATGAACCTTAACTCAAGAAACTTTTACCATTTCTAGATTTTGGATAATCAAATTAGAAGGAAATCGTTAAATCAGGAATCTAAGAAATCAAACAGATCTAGCAAGAGTATATAGCAAAGCCATCTCTCTAACTACTTCTTCAGAATTCAAGCCGAGAAAAGCAACAGGAAAATTCAATAAGATTGTGTGCAGTGATTAATCATTATCTAACAATAAAGAATAACACGAACAGATACTCTCTAATTAAATATTAGAGAATCTACTAAGCTTTACAAAAAAAAATGTCCACGACAAAGATCAACGAGAAGATCCAAGGCGGTTTCACCTAATATTCAAGATTCAAGTCACAAGCGAATCCAAAATGCTACACTTCCAAAGACTGGTTTTCTCGACGAATTTTTGAGCCCTCTAAAGATTCAGAGCTAGTAAAAACAACACAAACTTCCAATAAAATTTTGAGTGGATTCAAGAAAACGACGCAAACTTCTGCGGAATCTGAAGAAGATGCGTCGGAGAAGTTCGAAGAAGCAAGATCCGGCGTAGGTTGAGAAACAAACAAAAAAAGACAAGAGCCAAGAGTTAGATAAAGATTTTGCTACGCCATTACTCTCATAAGCGAGCTTGGAATTTTTAAGTCCTATCAAAAAAATTGAAATGAAAATTTGGAGCAAGTTAGAAGCAGAAGAAGAGACGGAGACGTCCGCTGGGGAAGGAGGAAAAAGAATCTCACCAGCAACCAAAATTTATATTAGTAGTTCCTTCTAGTTACACTATTCTAGTGTTTTTTACTTTGCTTCAAAAACTATTTCCAATGATATGAGTAAAAGAACTTTTACCGGATTTTTAGTTTAGTTTCAGTTTGAGTTTTAAAGTAATGGTACGTTTCTCATTTAATACGATTGAGTTTAGAATTAAATTCGGTGTTTAACTATAAAAGGAATAGTTCTGTTTCAGTTTGGTTTTTACGGAATGAGTAGTACACAACTTAATAATAGCCTGGCTTGGCTTCACTCACGACTCACGAGATATAGTAGCGGCGGTGAAAGTAGCCAATACCTTTTTACTTTCATAGCTTGTAGAGTATTTGCAAGGAGCGTAATCACACTATAATCGGAAATTAATTAAAAAGTTAATGTCTTCTAAGAATATATGCATGTAGTTTATGCTTTGGTTATAATGTTATAAGGTGTTATTTATGATATTCCAATTTAAATTAAGAAATGAATGTATAACAACAGCTAGTGAAAGCTAATTTGGCAAGTTGTTGAGTGTTGTTGGGTGTTACGAGATGTCATGGACCTCCACTGTACTCTCAGTCTCCAGGAATAGCATCTCTTTCTTTCTCTATTTTTATTTTATTTTTTTATGTTTCCAGGACCACTTTAGTTTTATTTACTTTTCTCTAATGCAAAATGGTTCAAAAATCAGAAGAATATTTCATATCATACAAAATCTCTTGATTGAGAGCTTTAAATTTCTTTTTCTTAATAATTTTGGTACAAATATTATATGTTTATGTATGTGTAACTGTGTATGTTATGTTATTTTCGTACTAGTTTATATCAATAATTATCTATTGAGAGATCTAACGAAACATATCGATTGATTTTAATTTATTACATGTGATTACTGTGTATATAGTGACAAAATAATATTTATTCAATATTTTACAAACGTGTTAATTTATCTATATACGAAATTTTTAGATGTAAAATTTCTTTTTGTCGTTGTATAAAGAATTGTGTGCGTATAGTACTTTTAAAAATATATAATTGATTGAAATTTACTGAATTTTGTTTTGTCAAAGAAAGACATATAACTTTTTTCAAGACATTTCAAATGAATATATAACTTCAAAACTCTGAATGCTTCTATTTTGTTACTTTGTAATTATCAAAACAAGTTGGTATTAATTGTTTTTGTCATTTATACAATGAAAGTGAATTATTCTCTCTAATAATGTTGTTACAAAGCTGAGTAATACACTATGGACACTGAAGCCGGCTCACGAGCTAAGTACTCGACCACGTGAACCCATTTTAAAAACTGTGACTTCTTTAATAGAAACGCATGAATTCAATGAAACAGACATTTTCATTCACCAATTATATTTCGTTAGTTCCATTAATCTGTGGACCCACCAATGAGAAAAAAACGCTAATTGAAAACAATTAAAAACTCCATAAAATAAGCTCGAAGTTAATATCCATTGACTACACGACACGTGTGATAATTACCGGAGAAATTAACGTCGGGGAAACTGGCCGCCGCGTGGCATACAGATGCTGACAAATTCAGACGGGAACGGTGGTAGACACGTGGCAATAAAAGACAGGAGGAGCGTGGAGGGTGCTTGACCATTTATCGCCTTGGAATTTGAGACTTTTAAGGGGCAAAAACGGTAGCTCACAAGTCAACACTTTTGATAATCTTTTTGCCGTTTCGTATAATTCAATTCAAAAGTTAATGTTGATAACCACGTAAACACTTCTTAAACCGACCAAATAATATAATTAAAGATTTGATTGATTGATAAGCTTTTGTGTTTTCTTTTTCTGTTGTTGTGCGTGTCAACGTGTTGTACTCTCCGTAAACATTCATGGGCCTTTTCAAGTAACTGCTCAAGCTGGCCGATAGCAATTTAAAATAATCAATAAGCCCATATTGTTTTTGAATAGGCCCATGGCTTATTAGGGCAACATATAACGCTTTAACCACTTCGTCATGAAAAAACCCATACAACAACATGCAGCAACTAACATTCAACATAACTGTTTTCATTAGCATATAATGTACGAAAACATGCAACTTATCTCTATAAACTGTTAGATCATGTACTTAAAAATGCATAGATTAAACGTTTTCAATTTATCATAACATGTACCACACAAAAAAAGTAGCTAGAGCAGCTATTCATCTTATAGAATATATAGACGTATCTCACCTTCGCACTGCAGATCTTATACAAATCTTTTTAAGAAAATGAAAAAAGGGGGGCTAATCTCATATATTCTTCGAAGTCTTTTTGGGTTATTAAATAGCTTTAACCACCACATGTCATAAATAATTGTTGTTAGATACTTGTCTGATTCATGCCTTTTTTTTTGCGAGTCAAAGCTTTGTATACAACAAATGTGCTTCTTTGCTCTTTCGTCTCACTCCATTTAGTCAAAAATTCCATTTGTGATATAAAAATGAATAGATGAAACCTTGAAATATGTAATGAAACCGGTCTCGAGATGTGGTTAAAGCATATTTGTAATCAAAAATATATAATTAATGAAGAAAAACAAGTACGTTTTCGGACCACATCGGACCAGTAGAGGCACACAACCATACGGGTGTTGTGCCCACTTTTGACGACATTACCATCAGACCAAAGGAATATATGAAAGATACATAGAGAGAGATATGTTCTCGAACTAACTATTTCTTTTTTTACCCTCTTCTGATTATAATATTATTTTCCCGTTTTGCTGTTCTCTTCTACCAAACTTTCCTCTTATATCAAACTTTCAAATCGAATTCCTGAACTTTATATCACAGTCCTTATTTGTTTTCTCTTGCAACAAATGAATTTTTTTGTTATTGTTGAATAGTTATATTTTTAAATAAGTAGCTTTGACAGAATGTATATTTAATGTAGAATAGCAAATAAACTAGAAACAAGAACACATATAAGGGACATACTGGTCATTTCGAAAGTCAAAGCCAGAGGAGAAGCTACTATTTCTCCAACTGTCTGTAAACGAGGAATTTTTACAACCGCAAGTCAAAGGATTTAAAATAAGTAGTTATGGTTGTATCTGTCGTTCTTCTTTCTCTATGAACTAAAGGCCGTTGGAAGCAACACACACACACACACAGTGAAACACTACAGTTTACAGATTCGTTTTCTTTAGCTCAATCGAATTATATTATTTCTTAATCAGTCAATATTTAAATAATGGAGGATGATGATAAGTATTAAATAAATAATTATTCTAGGATTAATCAGACATGCGCAGTTATATAATAATCAGTTTGATTTTCTTTTCCTTTTCGAGCCCCTCTCTCTCTCACTCTTTTCTTTTCCGAGAACCCAACAAAAAAAAAGCTACTATTAATCCTTCCCCTCGTGAGGAAATCATTTCTTCTTGTTTCTCGAGATTTATTCTCTTTCTCTCTCTCTTTCTCTGTGTGTTTCGTGTCTTCAGATTAGTTCGATGTTTCGTTCAGACAAGGCGGAAAAAATGGATAAACGACGACGGAGACAGAGCAAAGCCAAGGCTTCTTGTTCCGAAGGTCTGATTTCTCTTTGTTTCTCTCTATATCTTTTTGATCGGTTTGAGTCTGATTTTGTATGTTTGTTTCGCAGAGGTGAGTAGTATCGAATGGGAAGCTGTGAAGATGTCAGAAGAAGAAGAAGATCTCATTTCTCGGATGTATAAACTCGTTGGCGACAGGTTAGAGACTCTTTCTCTCTCGATCCATCTTGTTGCTTTCTCTTTTTTTTGGTCTTTCATGTTTTGTCGAATCTGCTTAGATTTTGATCTCAAAGTCGGTCGTTTATTTATGCATTTTCTTGGTTTTTCTATTATATTATTGGGTCTAACTTACCGAGCTGTCAATGACTGTGTTCAGCCTGATTTTTGATCTTGTTATTATTCTCTGTTTTTTGTTTTAGTTGTTCAAATAGCAAAACCTAATCAAGATTTCGTTTTCAGTTTCTTTTTTTATATATGATTCTTTAGCAAAACATATTCTTAATTTATGTCAGAACTCACTTTGGCTAGTTTGGTTCAATTTTGATTACAGCATGTTTGTATGAAGTCAAAGTGTAAATTACGATTTTGGTTCGGTTCCATAGAATTTTAACCGAATTACAAACTTTATGCGGTTTTTATCGGAATAAAAGGTATTTGGTTAAGTGTAAGTTCCTCAACACTGACTGTTAGCCTATCCTACGTGGCGCGTAGGTGGGAGTTGATCGCCGGAAGGATCCCGGGACGGACGCCGGAGGAGATAGAGAGATATTGGCTTATGAAACACGGCGTCGTTTTTGCCAACAGACGAAGAGACTTTTTTAGGAAATGATTTTTTTTGTTTGGATTAAAAGAAAATTTTCCTCTCCTTAATTCACAAGACAAGAAAAAAAGGAAATGTACCTGTCCTTGAATTACTATTTTGGAATGTATAATTATCTATATATATAAGAAGAAAAAATTGCTTAGGAATTTCAAATTTTTACCAGCCTCCATCGACACATGATATATCCCTCTATAGAAGTATAGTATTAGTAGCTGTGATTTAATGAGATAAATCACACTTTTCTAAAGTCTGTTTTCCTAAGATCGACTGTAAATTTTAAATTTAACTATGTTCGCTATTTTATCCAAAAAAAAATTACTGTTGTTCTTTCATACAAACAAACAAAGGTGAAAGGTCTCTCTTATTTCTTCTGCATAGGGGAATGCTTAAACTGAACCCAAGATGGTTTATTTTTTCGTGATCGGAAATGAGAATCTGTAAGTGGCCTACGATATGGGTCAACGAGGTAGCTCATTTATATGGGCCATAAAGAAAGCCCATTATTAAGTTGAGACTTTTAAGATAAAATGTTTCCACGGTCAACGATTTTACAACAGTAGAGACACATGCATGCCGTTTAGATATTTGGTTTAAAACAATCATACCGTTTCACTGTATGTGTGGCCTAATGCAAGTGTATGCAACTGTTATTATTTTTTGTTTTGCTTGCTTATTTTTGAATAGCTTCTGTTACCTGCCAAAAAAAATACCACGATCATTACGAATTATCCATCCCAATGCTAAAAAAATTTGTTGGTAATGAAGCGGAATTAGGGATCATCCCATATGATATTAATTGTTGTTCCTCTGTTGTAACATTGTTTCATTCTCTTGTATTCACTAAAGAAAATAAAGATTCAGTAGCGTCATCGAATATATAAAATGCAAAGTTTCCTTTTATTCAATCAAGGAAGCATATATATCTACCCTTTGTGCCCATCCTTTTTAATTCTTTGGATTGAATATAAAGATTCAAAACTATACGATTAATGACGTGGTAAAATTTACGATTAGTTCCAAAAATTCCCTGATCTCTCATTGTTTATTATCATTTTATCTCCCCCGTTACACATGCAATTGCAAACTACATATATCCATATGCTACAGTATTAACTAAGTTTGTGGCCAAGATTTTTTTTTCTTGCGCATAGCAACGCTGAGAAATCCGACAACTTTAATCTAAAAGACAAATACAATGAAAGTGTTAAGATGTTTTCACACGTGCTTATCATCTAACAGGACTTTCTGCGTTCACACTTGGCGTGACTAACACTTTGATTTTTTTCAATTGCATTTGGCTGAAATATGAGCTTAATTTCTATATAAACTCTTCCAGTACCAAACAAATTCAAACTCATATGCTGTTTGGTTTCAATGTGTTTTTTGGTACTTAGCTTATCTTAAAAATCTATTTAACAAAAAAATGATTGTTTTCTATCTGTCCTGTATGGTCCCAGACACTACTATCTTGTCAAATTGAGTATTATTTAAAGTGTTTTTCATCACATAACCTAAGAAAATAATTCTATTTTTATTTTTATTTTATGAATTTATTCTATAAAATTTTCATTGGCCAACATACTAAAACAGTAAAAACAAAAAATAGAAATTTTATCAAATACATGCATTGAAACATAAATGACAGTTAAACAGCTTAAAATGACACTTTTTATAAACATATTTCAAATTCTGAAATGACGCTTAAATTGAAACAGAGAATATCAATCAAGACCAGTAATTTCAACAAATTCACATGTAGATGTAACTTACTAAATACCCTTAATTAAATTCTATTAAGGCGTAAGAGTTTTTATTAGTCTCAAAAGTAATTTTATTGTACAAATTAAATTTAATCAGCATATGAAGTGACATGTGGGTCTCTGTATAAGGAGAGTTATATCTTTTTCAACACGCACCCAAAGTCCAAAGACCTTTCGTGGAAATTACCAGACAGTTTCCAAAACTAAATGTAGATTTTTATTTTTGTTCAAAGAATATTTCATCGGTGTAGGTTTATTTTGGTAAATATTCCAAAAGTTTCAATAACGTTTATCCATCCCATCGATAAGAAGATATTGTGTTTGAAAGTTTTCTTTCCTTACGATACCATAACATGTACGGAGTTATAATTTTGATGTTTTTTTTTTGTATTTTGCTCTAAAGCATTTACACCACAATCCTGTTAATACAAGATAATCTTATTAAATTATGGTTGGACATGAAGGTAATAACAACTGCTCTCATTTGACAGCATTCTGTTAAGTGTTAATCGTCTTTCTTGAGTTTTTCGTCAAGCTATGATCTTATCATTTCGATGTTGATATCTAGCCGATGTAAATAAGTTAAAGACCATTCTGGTAACGGTGGACTAATGCATGCATTAACAAGGGAATGTTCTTTACATAAACAAAAGCAGATGATAAGACATCATTTGATTTGAGAAGAAGTTGAAAACATATTGTTCAATTTATAATCGTTAGTTGTTATCAATTCAAAGCAAGCTAAGAGCAGCCCAAATTAAGATAATAAACCCTTATGGCACTAATTAATCATAGATAGTCCATACATGCTTGAATAATTATTTACTAAGTGTGATTAAAGCTATTATTTTTATCACAAAAGGCATGTGCATGTATATACGCCACTCGGGCATTTTACTGAATTTAGTTTTAGTCATAAATTATTCCCTTGACCAGACGCGTTAAACAAGCGACGCGTCGTAGAATAAATATTTATCTTCAAAAGAATTTATATTATTTTTCTACTAGTATTAAGGAATTAATTAAGTTCGACTCAGCACAGCAGCCTCTAAAATATATTAATTTGGAGTCAGAAAGCTACAAAGTTGATAACTGAGAAACATAGGATATAGTACTACAGTAACGTGGATATATCAATATATTATCTACGATATTCACAATTTTTAAACTGAAGAATTCAGTACGATGAATATGGCAAATGCATAAGGTTAGATTTCATCTAAATTCACACAAAATTTGTTTGTTCGACGAACAAAATTTGAATACATAATGGCCACGATGCTCTGCCATTAATCATGGATGTAAGCGCCATGATTAAAAATTTCATTTTACGATTTTTAAGGTAAATCGTTATGATACGGAGTATATCATTATTAATAAATAATAAAACAGTTTGTATTCCTTTAAATTCTTTTTTTTGTTTACTAATTATGACTTAATATAGTATTACTTTATAAAATCACTGTTTTAAATTTTATTAAATGCATTTATTNCGTATTATATATTAACTGTGTTTTTGTTTTTTTTTTTAATTTTTGGTAAAGTACTAACTGTGTTTTTTTCTGTATCCTTCTGTAGTTCTGTTCGATTCTATTAAAAACCTATATACATTGGTGAATAGAATACTACAACATATATGGATGATGGATCATAGTGATTACGAATTTAAATCATATTAATAATTAATGATAATACGTCACTGTCAATTGTGTGAATGAAAAAGACACATTGGTATATTTTCTCAAAACTACACCTGCATGGTTTGATACTTTTTTGATTTGATCCATAGATTCTTGATTTGCTTGTTAGGGCCACTAAAATTTGATTAATTTCGATCTTTGACCCCCTAAAAATATAACTAACTACATAATCAACATCCTATATAAAAAAATGGTTGATAAAATATATGTAAATCGAGTATAGAGTATATATATGCAAATACATGCAATAAATGACTATATATTGGTAATTTAAAATAAATAACTCTTTTGTTGTAAATAAAACCCATAATTTAGCTACCTTAAAACTACAATTTAAAATTCGAAATAACGCAATAATTGGGCAATTTATGACATCACGAGTCTTCACGTCAGCGAAACAAAAGAAAGACATTCAATTTCAACCGAATCTAACGCGGCAGGACGTCTTTGAAGAATATTGTTTATTGGTTCACTCGTCTGAATAACTATAACTTTAATTATTATTTGTTAGTTTTTGTAGATAAAATAGGATTAGCTTAACCGACTTAGTGAGACTCACCATATATGGGTTCTATTAAGATTGGGGAGTTAGTTGACGATTTATAGATAACTTGATATGATCATTAGTCTGTCTAATATATAAAAATTATAGACCGAAAATAATAAGATAAGAATTATAGTTGCTTAATAGGTATGGAATTAGCAACTACATTTTTTTTTTATCAGAAACGAGTAACCCCTAGACTAAAACATTCCAATTTTATTTGTAATATTTTAAGACAAATTTAGCAGTTTTATACTATTTTATATATTCTAGCAATATAAAAAAAGAGTGAAACACTAATAGTCTCCTTTATGTCAATTTCTCTCCAAGATCCTTCTCTTTTCCACACAACTTCTGGTCGAAGATTGAAACCAATAATAAATACAAAAATAAAAATTAATACTTATTGTCTAAGCACAAGGACGAGTACCATCATAGAATCTCCATCATTCATGTCTATAAATACATCTAGATACTCACAGACGAAACTCACATCTCCCACCAATCTCACTCAAAAGAAAATCTAAGAAAAGATTCTTAATTTTCTGAAGTGAATGCAAAGATGATGATGGAAGAGAAACTTGTGATCAACGAATTGGAACTAGGGAAAGAGCTTGCTAACCGATTGATGAACAATCTCAAACACACTTCTTCTGTCGATTCCAACAAAACCTTGATCTCTGATATCCTCCGTATTTACCAGAATGCCATTTTCATGTTGAGCTTCAACCAAGACAAGAACATCCTTAAGCGAAGCCTTGAGATCGATGGAAAAGATTCTAAAAACGTCTTCAAAAAGAGGTAAATTGAGCTAAAAGATTGGTTTTTTGTCTCTCTTTCAGTTCCAAACTGTGCTCATGTGTCTGATTCCTCTGTTTTTTTTTTTGGTGATTTTCAGGAAAGTATCGGAGAAGAACACAGAGAAAGTTAAGGTTTTTGTTGCAACAGAACAAGAAAATGGCTCTATTGATGATGGTCACTGCTGGAGAAAATATGGGCAAAAAGAGATTCATGGATCCAAAAATCCTAGGTGATTATCATTCATTCATCATCTGGGAATTTCAAAGTTTTAATTTTTCTTTTGCTATATTTGCTAAATCCTATGTCTCTGTTTTTGTTTACAGAGCATATTACAGATGCACGCATCGATTCACACAAGACTGTTTAGCAGTGAAGCAAGTTCAGAAATCAGACACAGATCCTTCCCTTTTCGAAGTGAAGTATCTCGGAAACCACACTTGTAACAACATCACATCCCCGAAGACGACGACGAACTTCTCTGTTTCATTGACGAACACGAACATCTTTGAAGGAAACAGAGTACATGTTACAGAGCAATCGGAAGACATGAAACCGACCAAGTCCGAAGAAGTGATGATAAGCCTTGAAGATCTGGAGAACAAGAAGAACATTTTCAGAACGTTTTCTTTCTCTAACCATGAGATTGAGAACGGTGTGTGGAAAAGTAACCTTTTCTTGGGAAATTTCGTGGAAGATCTTTCTCCTGCAACATCAGGGTCTGCAATTACCAGCGAGGTTTTATCTGCACCTGCTGCTGTTGAGAATTCCGAAACTGCAGATTCGTATTTCTCGTCTTTGGACAATATTATCGATTTCGGACAGGATTGGTTGTGGTCGTAGCTTTGAATAATTGATTTGGTGAATGTAATGTCTCTCTCTTAATGGCAGTAATTATAGATGGTCAGTTTAATTTAAGGGTTATTAGTTATTACTTATTAGTATAGTAAAAATTATTTTTGCCGATGGATAAAAATTGGCTTATAGGACTAAAGTTACATGATTTTGGCCTTTTTCATTGTTTTTCAGCAGGGTTTATGAATTATGATTTCCCTATGAAGTTGGATTGTACTTTATGACAATTAATAAAGAAAGGATTTTATATAAGGTTTATTTGTGAGTTAAAGTTGTTAATTCTTATGATTAAATTGATAGAAAGACATTTCAAATGTCACATTAGTATGATTGACTTATGAAAACGCTTTGTAAAAGTGATGCAATTATTAGGATGAACAGATTAAAAAGTGGAAAACTCTTCCATCTTTCAAATTTTCAAGCAGTGTAAAAATTAATTCCAGTCAAAAGAATATAATTTTTTCATTTACAACTTTTTGTCTAAGAAAAGAACATATCGTCATTATGGGCCATGAGCCCAGATAAAAACTATCAAGCCCAGCTTCGAGAAGAGACTCTGTCGATTTCATCATCATAAGAATCTTTCAGATAGTCGGAGAAGACGAAAACGAAAGTTCCGAAGAAGAAGAAGAAGAAGGAGAAAAGATGATTTACCGAAAGTGGAGTTTGCTGTCCGGCCCACCGGTTATCCTCGGCGGAGCGGTAATTGCTGCCGTCGCCGTCGGATTCGTCTTGCAAAACGTATTCTCCTTCTCTTTCTCTTGTTTGGTCGTTAGATCTATATCTTCATTGGCTGCTTTTTCTCTCCTTCTTCACAATTTTTCATGTGTTGCGCTCCTCCTTTGATCTTATTCGGATCACAAATACTCTTGATGAGTTAGTAATTTGGCCTTTTGAAACATTGAGGCACGAAAGGAACAACCTTTAATTGAAAATTTGTGTTCTTTCATAGTCTTCGTTGATGGATCAGGATTGCCTTTATTTGTGTGTTGATAAAGGTTATGAATTTGATCCGTATCAGGCGACTAAGCTTCTTTCTCGATCTTCTGGAGATTATATGTTTGAATACATAAACCAATTTCATCTTTTTTTGTTGGTAACTTTGATCCAAAGATTTAGATTTGGAGTCTGACTTTTGGTGTCTGATGATCAGGTAACGAAAGGGGAGCAGAAGAAGAATGTCTCAACAAACAAGTGAGAAGACAAATGGAGAGATGCTACAAAATGTGGTGATCATGTGATTTGATACAATTTAGTTCTTGCAGTGTATAAGCTCAATAATGCTTTTGTAAGCTTTTGAATACACAGATCTTTGTGGTGTTTTTAGATTCTTGTTACTAATAATGATATTTCATTTTCCACTTTCTCATTCTTTACATTGATCATAAGGCTCTGTAAAGTTAGAAAAAAGTTTAGCCTAGTAATGTTAGGATAATCTAACACGGATGTTCAGAGAATACAACAACACAATGGAGAGGCTCTTTATATTTCTTCATGTAGCTCTCCTCGGAACTCTCATCCCAAACCCACGCTTTAGCTTATCGACCCTAACCATGTAGCATCACAGACCAAACTCAGATACATGAGAACTTGAAAGGTAAGGCGAAAAAGAGAGGTGTTATAGGCTATGTGAAAGCTTACGTTGGGGCGAGTTTACCAAGACTATCTAGCTCTTCACCGGTATCTTCGTCTATGACTCTACCTGAGATGTAAACAGTGTAGGATCGATCTCTATCCCGTGGAAGACCTCTGGCAGTGAGCAAGCGCAGGTCTTTCTGGTGAAGCTCTCTTCCGTTCACAAAGACTCTTGTGGTTCCGCCAGCGCAATTCTCTGGCATTGGGTAATTGAGCTCTTCAATGAAAGGCTGTAAGAAAGGAAGGAGTCACCTTTCGCCAGTTTTAGTACACATACTGAAAAAAACGAAAAGAGATTGACAAATATGATTTGTTAGCTGATGTTTACCGGTAATATTCCAAGGCAGTGACTTCCCAGTACTCCCCAGAATCCAGCTCTGTAGTCGTACCTGGTAACAAGCAACAGAATAGAAGAGAATCATTAGGGCTAGTAGGTGAGGAAAATTTATGAGATTGAAGGATCTCCTGGTACCAGTAGTTTCCTGGTCGGATTGGTCCAGCCTGCTTCTCTGCCATTTTCACCAGACGTTCAGCTACAGGATGACCATTTATTGAGACATCACTTCTGCCTTCGTTCTGTATGGATTTCTTCAGATCCTTGAAGCTATTCTTCATGATACTCGCAAATCCACCCTTCTTGGTTCTTCCCTGATCATCTGTACAGTCATTCGCAGAATCTTGTGACACTTCATTGTTGTGAGAGTAGTCATTAACGTCCATCTCAATTGCAACTGAAGCTTCTTTCATAGAGTTCTGTCTCATGGCTGTTTTGCTCAGTGTGACCCTGTCCTGTTCTGAACGAGAGCTTTGGCTCCTTGGCCCAGACCGGTCCCTTACATTGATCGAAGAGTATTCAAATTGTTTGTGAAGAGGTGAAGCAAGATTAACTTTCCTAACTGTTGAACTGTCTGAACTTAACTCGTCTTCAGACACGCTAGGAGAAGTAGCATCCGTAATCTGCATTTCTTGAGCTGTGTTGGAGATCAAAACCAGAGCAGTTGATACATCGGCTGATCCTCTATCCATTGCATGGAATTCGTAAGCAGCATTATCATAGTCATCAGAAGAGAAGTTAGCAGTAGTTTCCCAACGCAGCCTACTATGAGTTTCTGGTTTTCTTGCTGAAGCAGGATCTGTAGAGAGAATGAGCTTCTTATCAACAAAGGAATAATCTATTACACAAGAGCATGCTCCGCAGCGCATTCTCTGTTTCTTTCTCGTAGCAGAATCTATTTTCTCTGGCAATTTCAGAAGTTTGAAGCAGTTTATACAGTTTATAAATGGTGCACCACCAGCCACAGGTTGAATTAGGCGAGAACCACCTGAAGATGATACAGGTTTAGAGGGGTGAACACGAGAAACTGCATTCATTCGCATATCCTTAAATCCACTCGTGCATCTTCCTCGGAGCTGTGGTCCAGGAGATTGAGAACCAGGAGGAATAAAGGTTCTCGGGCTATGCAATGAAGTACCAAACCCAAAACTTCTCTCATGAGGGTAAAAACCGGGATTACGCAGAGCATCAGGCAACCCTGAGGGAGGAAACACTGAGCCTGAAGCTCTATGATATGGGTCATAGCAATGGGTACAAGAGCAAGTTGATTGATGAAACATCCCATTATGAGGGTGTGTATCAAAAACATCATGACCATTATTACCAATATACTGTCTAGAGTTGTGCAGATGAGATGGCTGCAGAGTTCTTTCATGCATTGGGAACCCGTGAGGGTCACCATATGCTGGAACATTAGCCGGGTTATGCATCGGACCATGTAGAGAAACATCACTGTTGTTGTTATAAAGACATGGAGGTTCGGGTTCTGAATAATACTGGTAGTAGGAAGGACCTGCAATACGCCTCCCGGAGCTGAAAACCCGCAATGGAGCCTTTTGGAATCCTGAAGACGAACTCGGGATCTGCTGTTCTTTAGGTTGAACAAGCTGTTCTTTTAGCTTATCCAATTTTCTCACCAGTCCAGCTCTGTCTTGCTCAATTGCTTCATCAGTAGACAGAGAATCTGTAAAATAGTTAGAAGTGGAGAATCTGAAACCTTCTAAATCGCATCTCTTGGTTGTTCTTTTCCTAATCTGATCCAAACCTGGTTGAGAATCGTTATTACCCGAATCAACAACATTCATTTTCGAACTAGGATCATTGTGAACATCCCAAGTCTCAGTTTGACCATCTTGTTGGTGTCTTAATGAAGCATTTGAATCAGATTCTTCTTCACTTGAGCCAGAGGTAACTTCAATTTCTTTGGATCTATTTTCAACGGACTTAACCGACAATAAATCAGCTTCACGGTCCTTGTTCTTGGCTTTACATACATAATAACAAAACAAACAAACAAAAACTCTTTTGGGTCAGAATTTTTTTACCCATTACCTAATCGACGTCATGGTAAAAAAAAAAACAGAATCTGAAACTGGATGAGTGGTTGAAACATCAAAAGAAGAAGTAATCTCGAAACTATCCTTTGTTTGGTTGAACTCTTTACAGCAAAAGAGAAGGATGAAAAATGGGAACTAACCGCAAAGAACGGTTCCACAACCACCACACTGAAAAAAGGGGCAATCTTTAGGCTCTTGTAAGAGATTCTTGCACTTGGGACATCGAACCAGCCTTGCTTCGATCGTTGACGACTCAGCCATTACAAACAAACGAAAATAGTCACTGAGCTGACAAGAAAGATACTCAGCATTCAATTAAAGAAGAAAAACCAAGAAGACTTAAGAAGCTAGATTTATTGCTGTTATTAGATCTATAAACTCTAAAGAGATGCAGAAGATGGAGTCAATGAAGAAGCTCTTGTTAAGCCTTTCATTCTCTGAAACCAAACATGAAGAAGAGAGAGACTGACTATACAAAATTGAGTTTCAAATCGATTTATTTTGGGCGGGCCAATCTACAAAGTGGGCCCATTTTTGTAACTCGTAACTTTCTTTCTTTTTCAGCCAAGGAATAAAATTTAAAGATTTACCTTTACTTTTTTACTTACATTTAGTAGTTAGTGTTGTAATGTTTAAAACTAAGGGAAATTACTGGAATAAATTAACGCTGAAAAAAAACATCAATCAAAGAGGGAGAAAAGTCAAGGTTAAGGTCAAAAGCCAAACTGGTTTTGGGACAACAATAAAAGAAAAGAAACATTAAATTGATGAGGGTGTGGAAGAAAGTGGTTAGTTGTCTATTTCTCATTTATTCTTTATAACTTGAACTGTTCTGATTTTGAATTTTTATGCTATATTTGTTCATTAGTAATTTTCAAAAGATTGAACGAGGGAAATATATGGAATCAGACTTATTCCAATTCATTTGAGAAAGAAACAAAGCTACAAACAAAAATTACAAGACGGTCGTTCGACCCAAGGTTACCTGCCTATATCTACTTTATACAAAGTACAAAATACAAAAGGTAAAGCAAATAGAGAATAGAAACCCTAGAGAATACAGTAGTAGCTTCCTTTATGTTATTGTTGTTAAGAGATCAATAAGGTTTTCGTACTCAAGTCGGACCCTAAGAGATGGGCCTATATGGGCCTAACCATAAGCCCACTAGGCACAAAATTCACTTTGTAAATTATAGCAAATATGGGAGCACAGTGAACTCACTTTCTTCGATTAATTTTGAAGTAAGACAAGCTCCTACACACAACTTTCATCACATAAACAACTCGGCATAGAAATTTGCTTACATATTAGAAGAACAAGTTCTTACAACAAAAATTCCACCAAAAACTAAAATCAAACATCTTCTTCTTATTGATTCGTTCCTTCATTTCGTCTTTCTTCTTTCCATTCCACCAATATTTCCTCCGGTGAATACAAGGTCCCCTCTTAGTCGACGCACAGGAACAATGGTCGCTATCTTTATCCATCAAAGCTCGTAGAGTCAAACCAGGCTGCCGAGCGAGAGGAGAGAAAGGCATTAGTTTACGTTCGATGATGTGAACAAAGGAGACGAGTTCGTAGGAATCATAGAGAGTACTATCACAGTCCCAGATTTTAGGATCACGACCATCACTAATCTTCTCTTCTGAGCTACTTCCACAGAGTCTTGTGTTTGGCATTATTCAAGGACTGGAGAGTTTCTCTCAAAGTCGATTTCTTACAATTTCAAGTTTTGTTTCTACAAGTGGTTTAAGGTGTTTTTTGTTTTGCTTTGTTTATGTATCGAAGTTTGTTGTTGTTATATAGGGAGGGCCAAATAGATAGAATTGTGTGTGTGGGTGTGGGTGTGTGTGCGTGTGTTAGTGAGTATAAACGATAAATTGTGACCATTATAGTAAAAAATCACGAGATATATTGTACCAAATTCACGACAACTTATCAGTACTGTTACCAATAATTTCCAGCTGTTTTTTCTTGCTATAATTTGTTCAAAGTAGCAATATTTCATCATGCCATATTTCAATTTCGATTTTGTCTATTGATTGTATTTTTACTTTTCAAGTCTCACAAAAGTCAAAAGACATATCTTTGGCCCTTAATCCATAATTATTTCGTCATCTTCATCAGTCCTTTGGCACTTAATCCATAATTATGTCGTCATCCACAAAGCAGAAAATTGAATAGGCAGAAGAAAAAAAAAAAACTTCCACTTCCTATTTGCTTTCTAATTTGCCCTGAGACTGTAGTATAATCCTTGATTTCATGTTTCATGAGACAAGCCATACAACAACCACTAGATTACGCTACAGACTACTTAGTGGATCTGCTCGAGAACAAACTATAGTATAATGAGACTAAACAACGTCAAGTCACTCAAATAATTTAGCTTCATATGTTGTTGTTACGCAGTAAGAGAATATATTATTGTTGTAAGTTGTAACAGTAATATATATACAAACGGTAGTATTCTCTTACCGTTATGATTAGGTTCCATTTTTTTTGCAGCCCACATACGTAAACGGAATTAACTTTCCTTTTAACCTTGTTTGAGTGATTTCCTTTTTTTTTTTTTTTATAACGTGAAGTATACACAATT
>Ga0041059_1000899_pt1 | contig 23519 bp, 19 predicted proteins | sample AraColnosormetaG_FD_56232 | JGI IMG/M metagenome (GOLD analysis project Ga0041059, IMG submission 56232) | Arabidopsis roots microbial communities from North Carolina, USA - Col MF nosort | ecosystem: Host-associated > Plants > Roots > Unclassified | place: USA: North Carolina | collected... | reverse complement strand
TTTTTATATTTTTCTTCTTTACATGTAAATCAATTTACGTTGTAATATATATGTTCATTAATCATAATCATATCAGCAGTGTATAATTAAGCATACACTAGGTAATTATATTCAGTTTTAATTTTCGTACTTCATCCGTTTAAAAAATGTTTTAGATAAAGTTCAAAAATTAAAATATTAGAGACCATTTCTCAGTGGTCATGATGCTTCTCAGCCTTCTACCGATCTAAAAATTCGCTCCCTGGCACGTTTCCCATTGTTGGATATTAGAAGGATGTCTCCTGCTATTAACGAGATCTATTAACCAGTTATTACCGTTCCCCCCACTGGTTTTAGCAATCTCCAACGGTCATTAACCAAGTATGGTGTCCTCCGACATGGTTTTGAGGTGCTCCGGTGATGTTTCCTCCCTGCTCCTTGCTTGCTCTTACCCCTTGCTGTCCTTCCATGCTCCCATTTAGAGTTTTCTATCATCCAGGTAGTCTTCTCTTTCACTGAAACCTATAACTGTTCGCGAAAACCCTGTCTAAACCTGTTAACCGTATTAACCCTGTTAAGCCTTGATAATTTTCACCAAGAACATTTATTGAGCTGGTTAGTGCTGTCTGGCTTCCACTTACCCCACCGTATTAAAGTCGCGTTCTGTAGCCATTGAAGAACGTATCCCACTGAGCTGGACACTTTCGAGCTAATAAAAGAAAACGCTCTCACTCTCATTGGCCGGCTTACAAACCCATCCGTCCAAAGATTATGGTCTCTTTTTCCTATTCTCTCTAACAGATGGAATCTCAGGGGAAAAGCTATTGGATCTGACCTAGGGAAAGGCTGTTTTCAGTTTAAGTTTGATTATCAGGAGGATATGTAGAAAGTGGTAGATAATAGACCTTAGCACTATGATCAGTGGATGGTGATCCTCCAGAAATGGGAACCAGTTATCTCGCCAACCTTTCCCTCTTTGATCCCCTTCTGGATCGAGCTCCAAGGTCTCCCCAAACATTACTAGCAACCTGAGATGTTAAAGACTATTGGGGAAGAGCTAGGTGATATTATGGATATGGAAATAACCTCATCTTCAGCTAAAATCAAAGTTATGATTAATGGTCTTCAACCTGTAACTAAAGAAACTTTGGTGGATTTCCATGATGGGAGTGAAGCTCCTGTTTCACTGAAATATAAAAATCTCAAGAATCATTGCCATCACTGCCTTTGCCTCTCTCATGAGACGAAGAATTGCCCGGGGGTGCTAGCAGTACCAGGAAAGCCTACCCATCAGAATTCTCCAACAATCTCTCAGGACTCAAAAGGAAGCTCTATAAATTATTATACCCCCAAAGATAACTTCCTAGCACCACGGAGTTCCCACCATGAAACTTCAAACTCCAAGGAAGTTACTAACAACCGGAAAAGAAATTTTGAGCACTTAAATGATAGAAATTCATATAGGGGGGAGGCTAGAACCCGTCACCTCTCTGATTCAAGATCATCTGCAGGCAGATCTTTCGGTCATTAGGAGAGATCTCAGCACAGACCTTCTAACTCCTTGAGATCACTTTTCCAACCTGAGAAAGAAGTTAGTAGAAGTCACCAAGTTTGGAGAGAAAAATCCCCTAATCTTTCAGTGCAAGCTCAAGGAATCTCTGAATCTTCTAGACAGAGAAGACCCCCCCTTGAGAGAAACCTTGACAATCCTAACCCTCAGACTCCTCCTCCACCTCCTCCAAGTCAACCTATTAACTAGCTTCAGGTGCCCTCAGATGTCATCCTTGACACATCTATTATTCCATCAAAAGAACAGGTTCTAGGGGAACTGAGAGAGGTCACAGTTCAGTATATCACCTGCGCAGACCCCACAGAGAGTGCAGCTAGAAAGCAAAGAGTCCTGCAAGGGGAAGCAAAGAACCTTATGAATAATACTGCAGACCAAATCATCGAAGCTGCAGCTGCTACTACACCTATCCAGGTTCCTTTGGATCAAAACCTGTTGCTACCTGAGATTGTCACAAACTCATCTGCAGGGATCTCTGCTTTACCTGGGAAAGGAGTGGCAAACCAAGTTAAAAGAGGAAGAGGCAGACCACCCCTTTCTAAACCACCGGCTAAAATCAGGCTAAATTATTGGAAGTTAAAAGTCAAAAGAGGAATTTAATACGAGGCTCACCAGAGAAAACTCCTGATACCCAAGCAGGACCGAGTAAAACAAAAGGCATTCCAAGAGAGTCTTCTTCTAAAGCTTCAGTGCCCTCAACGAAGAATGGAGGCCAAAAACCTGGTAAAGGGAACTCCCTAAGAGTAAACCTAATTCCTGCAGTCAAGAAGACAAAGATGGATTTTCAGAATCCATCAACTCCTCTTCCTTAAGGATTGTGAGTTGGAATTGTTGTGGGTTGGGGAACCCCATGACAATTCAGAGACTTAAGGAGATTCGCAAAATGATTTTTCCGGATCTTCTCTTCCTAATGGAAACAATGAATCCTTCAGAGGTAGTCCTACAAAAGCTTAACTGGATGGGTTATACCTCACATTTGCTAGTTCCCCCGCATTCTCCAGGCAGTGGAGGCTTGGCTCTTTTCTGGAAAGCTCATCTAGTGGTGGAAGTTATTAGCTCTTGTAAAAACTTTATCGATACAAAAATCATTGCAAAAGGCAGAAGCTTCTTTTCCACATTTTTATATGGTGAACCTGACCATCAAAAACGCCTAGAGTTATGGAACCATTTGAAAAATTATGTGAACGATAGAGAAGAACCGTGGCTTATCTCTGGAGATTTTAATGAAATAATCAACAACTAAGAGAAAACTGGAGGTCCACAAAGAGCTGAAGGCTCCTTCACAGATTTACGCTCTTTCATGTCGTCTTGTGATCTATTTGACCTTAAACATACAAGTAACTTCCTATCTTGGAGAGGTAAAAGACATACCCATCTTGTTAGGTGCAGATTGGACAGAGCGATGGCTAATAGTGAATGGGCAATTGCCTACCCATCTGGTAGGAGTGAATATCTTCGCTTTGAAGGTTTTGATCATCGTCCCATTGTTATCTCCTTTGACCCTATTAAGAAAAAGAGGAACAACATCTTCAGATATCATAGGCGCTTACGAGATAATGAAGAAGTTAAACACCTGGTCCTAGAGGCCTGGAACTCCGACTTGTCTGATTCAGTTGATGGCAGACTTAGTAAATGCAGAAGAGCTATCTCTACCTGGAGCAAAGTTCAACATATCAATAGACAAGCTGAAATAGATGACCTCAGACAAAAGCTGGAAACAATGCTTTGCCTTGACACTGATAACCATGAGGAGATCCATACTTTGAACCAGAAGCTCCTGCTGGCTTACAAAAGAGAAGAGGAGTTTTGGAAACAGAGAAGCCGTCAACTGTGGCTTACACTTGGAGATAAGAACTCTGGCTTCTTCCATGCGGCTACAAAAAACAGACAAGCTTGCTTCTCTATTCACCCGGATAAGGCCCCGGGTCCTGACGGCTTCTCAGCTAGCTTCTTCCAATCTAACTGGAATTCTCTCTGTGGAAAAATTATCTCTGATATTCAGGCTTTCTTCATCACTGGATCACTGCCAACAAAAATAAATCATACTCATGTGAGATTGATCCCCAAGATAACAACTCCATAGAGGGTCTCTGATTATAGACCTATAGATTTATGTTCTGTCTATTACACGATTATCTCTAAGCTATTGGCAAAGAGACTGCAACCTTGCCTAAAAGAATGCATTTCTGAAAACCAATATGTCTTTATCCCAAAAAGAGCTATTTCAGATAATGTTATGATTATTCATGAAGCCTTACATTACGTGAAATCTTCTGGACCTCAAAAGAGATGTTTGATGGCTGTAAAAACCGATATGAGCAAGGCATATGATAGGCTGGAGTGGGACTTTATCAAGGCAGTATTTGTAAGATTAGGATTCAGCCAACAGTGGGTCCATTGGATTATGCAATGTGTCAGTACTGTCTCCTTCTCCTTCCTCCTAAATGGGCAAGCGAAAGGCCTGGTTAAACCTGAAAGAGGAATCAGACAGGGAGTGTAACGCCCGTAAACCGGAAAATCGGTTAGGGTTTGTTTTTAAATCAACCGGTCTAATTGGTTGGGTTAATTGGAAACCCTAGAGTGTGCCTATAAAAGAAGGAAACTCGAAATTAGGGCTTTAGTTAGCCACTTTTTGTTTTATAAAGGAGAAAAAGAGCGAAAAAGAGAAGGAGCATAATCGTTAGGGTTTGGGAGAAACCAGTTTCGTCATATCAAATCGTGGTAAAAGGTAACGAAATATGGTATAGTTATTCCCAAGTCGTTTATCGTTATTCTCCAGTTTACAGAACTGGATTTGGATTAAAAATGGTTGAGTTATTCGCAGTTTTGTGAGACACGTTTTCTCAGACGCGAATTAGGACCAGCGGAGATTGAAATAGAGATCGTGGTATCGTCTGTTTTCCGATCGGGACGCTATTGTTTGGGAAGCTTCGTGACGTCTAGGGCTAGCGTTTCACCAGAGCGATTTAATAGTTAACGGTTAGTTTGTATTTTAGGGTTTCGTATTTGAGGTTGTCTGTTTCTGTTTTTCATGTCCAGTTTGCTTCAAGGTTGCTTTTGGTTGTGACTTGTTGTAGGACAGTTCTGGACTGTTTCAGACGCAAGGAGAGTCTCTCCTGGGTTTAGTTATTGTTAGGATCAATTTGTTAAGGTGAGTGCGTGACCATGAGCTTATCTGAGCGATTGAGTTATATGATTTGTTTTATGTGATGATATGTAGGTGTGGTGAATGTGTGTTTGGGTGAATTGTTCAAGGACTGGTTTGTTTATGTTGTATTTTTTATTATACCCTTTTATTTGCTTGTGTGTATAGCTCATAGATGGGAGGATCGCCTCACTAAGTATTTGTGATAATACTTACGCATCTCATTGTGTTGTTGATGCAGGTAAAGATAAAGTGTGATCGTGGAATCATGGCAAGGAAGAGAGGATGATTTAGGAACTCGTTTGTTTTATTTTTGGTGTTTTTGGTTATTGGAACCCGGTTAGGATTATCAGTTATTTTTGGTTTTGTTGGTCGAATTATTTATTTATTCATAAAATAGTATTTTTGACTTACGGTTTAATTATTATGTTATTGGTTGGTTTAATTAGATATTTATGAGAATATTTAATTATATTTATAAAAAAAAAATGGGTCGGCTTGTTTCAGACTTTCCCTTTGGGGCTTACCTCCATGGACTCTGGAATATTGGTGGTATTCTTAAAACGATTGGATGTGTTGGAACTATGATTTGACTACTTCCATGTCCTCCTTCTGAACACGTACAAAGGCTTTATATACCTAATAATGAATTGGCTGCTTTCTTATTGTACTAAAGTTCCATTTGCCTGATATTGTTGTTTGTTTTGATTCAGCAAAAGAGGCCTTCTCTTCTCTTTGTTTCTGCTGTTCTTGAAGGTGCTTCTGTTGGCCCCTTGATCAAAGTCGTACTTTATTGTTTTGCCATTGGATGCTAATTGTTGATGTTTTGCCATTGGAGCCGACGTTTATATATTTCTTTTGGTTCTCCAGCATATCTTTTGGAATAATAATAAGCTACTAGTTATTACTCTGCTCGGTCCTCTGTTACAAAATATGTTTACTCTGTTAATTCTCTAATGTGGAATATAATAACAAATATAAATGAATGGATATTTTTTTTTCTTTTCAGGCTTATGGTTCTAACTTCTTTCATCAAAATTGAGAGAAAAAAAACAAAACACGAGAATCAAAATGAAGTGATAAATCATCATACGACGTCGTTGTGTTCTTTGTATTGCAAATAAGAGATTTGCCTCTGTAACTTCATCTGCTCATAGAACTTAGCAATGAACTCCTCTGCTCTCACATCAACACCCTTCTCTTCTTCCTCTTCTTGATCATCATTCGCCGAACGATCACATTTCTCATTACAAGAACCATCGTAGTAGCCGTAGGATCTAACATCGTCAGTATCATCTTGAGTACCATCCAATTCGAAATCGTAGTCAAAGTCAGCGGGACGAGCAATGCAAGGCAAGAGGAACCTCATGGATGTAGGGCGATGCATTTTAACGTTAAATATTGGCGTCTCGTCGAAAGAAAGCTGTTTCTCGCCGTAACGTGTGAGATAACGGTTGTTGTCAACGCTGTTATGATGATTTAGGGCTTTGAGATGCTTGGAGAACAAGTTACGGAGCTCAAACATGTGCCATCTCTTGAAGATTCCACCTTTTCTTCCCCATAGAAGAGCCATTCTCACAAGACTCCAAGCTCTTTGTGTTGCCATTGATCTGCTTTTCTTCTTTGATTCCCCCATGGATTCGTAAACTCTTTTTCGAGATCTGACTTCACTTCTTGTTTTTTTTTTGTTTCTTTTGCTGCTTTGGCTCTTCAGGTGATTGTGGTGATGAATGAAGTTGTGTGGGCACTTATGTGTGTATATTTATAATACAAAAGAAAGGAGCTTTTTTCGTTTGCAAATTGCAAGTTTGGTCGACGCGGAGAGAGAGATATATTGATGTTAAAATTATTCAAGAAAATAAGTTTGTTTATGTTTATATAAAATAATCGAAAGTTATAAACTGGATTTTACGTGGGCTGTACGCGGCCAAGATATGAGCTGTTTAGCCGTTTTGTTTGTTTCTTAAGTTACATGTTTTCTCTTTCTATTCTCGTTTTATTCAATTCTTTTTATATTTGTTTGATTGTACTCACAAAACTATAACCGTTTTCAATCAAAATTACTGAACGATTTTCTCAAGTTATAAGAAAATTAGACCAATTAAGTGGAATCGATTTCTTTCCACTATCTATGTTTTTTTTGTTTTGAATATGATGTTGAATTATATTCAAAAGAAAAAGTTACTAGGTATTACAAGTGAATGTAAAAAAAATTCAAAAATATCTACAAGAAATTTGGAATTTCTAGACTTGATTTCCTCTTGTTGCAAACCAAAGGACTATGCCATCTTCATACTTTAATTGTCTCCCCTCTGAAGTGTGCTAAGCCGGTTTCGGATGTTCTTATCGATCATCTTGACTAGTGTTGCAGTTGGTGATGGTTGCTCTCCATGCCTCCTGTTGTTTCTTTCCCGCCACAAGGAGTGAATGATGTTTTGAAACACGTACCGAAGAATGAATGTCTTTGTTTGGTCTATGTTTCGTTCCATGAGTAACTTTAGAAGCTCTTTCCAATCTGCCGTGAAGTTGTCTAGAAGCAGCCCTCTTGTGAGCTCATCCCATATCTGAAACGTGTATGGGCACAAGAAGAACAAGTGTTCTCTCGTCTCCTCCGGTTCCTGACAAAAGACACAAGTTGTATTTGCATTGCCTTTCCACTTCCGCATTCTGTCTGCTGTTGACAACCGATTCTTTGTTGCTAACCAAGTGATGAAGGAGTACTTTGGGATGGAATGTGGGAACAATCTATGTTTTTGTAATAGAACAAATACTGAAAAAGAACATGAGACTAATTAAAACACACACACACCATGTTAATGTTATCATATCGCACCGTCTTCTAATTAGTACATTTCTTAGTAGTTAACAGATTATAAAGTAGGCGTGTATAACTAAAATAAATAGCATGAAAAAAAATTGAATGAATCATAGAAACGTAAATTTCGCCGTCCAAAAAAATTAGTTTTTGTTATGTTTAGGTAAAATAACTAGTGATCTGGTCAAATACCTAATAATTAAGTTCACCCATTATTTATGGAAAAAGTTAGCTGATTGGACTTGAACCTTCGGCGTAATCAAATAATAATTGTAGATATAATTAGAAACTTGTATAATAAACCTAAGCTACATGGGTTTGATTAGTTTAGTTACGCTGCCGTTGAATAATGTCTCAAGGTTAGCTGTCTCAAATTTATTTGCTTTCCACGCAACCGTGTCCTATCATAGATTTCGTTGTGTACTTTTCTTTTTGTTCATTTCCAATTCAATATATTACAGAAAAAAATATTGATGGTTGAAAAAGAGATTCTAATTCGGTTCATGTTATAAAAAAAGAATCTGGTTATGTCGATAGAATTTATATAAATTGAAACCACATATGGTCGATGTACACTGCATTTGTTACGTGTAAGATGCTTGAGAGAAAATGAACATGTTGGAACGTAGTGCAAAGCATGGAAGAACCATGTTTGGTGGCGGATTATTCGTGCAAGTAACTTTGGGCTCCCTCCTTTTACATCAATGCTTCAATCATTTAAGGGCATTTCTCTTTTAAATATCGTTAATCGTACGTGTTTTATCCTTCTTCACCAAAATGAGTTAATTCTGATAAAATATTTACGAGTTTTTAGAAACTATCAATTCAAATCTAAAGCTACAACAAACCCATATATGGAATGATTAAATATCTCAATGGCAGTGCTTGTAGTTCCCCTCTACATATTAAACCCATAGTTATTTAACTCTAACCAATCTTTTGCTAGTTGAGTGAACACTAAATCTACCGCGTAGTTGACAGACTTATAACTATGTTTACCAGATTTTGTATATCTATTATCACTAACCATTAACTCTGTTGGGTATCTTTCTCATTTAGAGTTAATGTATGTCTACTGCCATTGAACATAACTCTTGTACTGAGATTCCAAAGTCTATCACAAAATAATAACTCTACAGGCTACAACCACATGTAGTGACTTTATTAACTAAATCTGTTTTCTATTTAACTCTTCCACCATTGATCCTAACACTATTATATAACTCTTTCAACCTTGTTAAATCTACCAAAATCACTTATCTCATAAAAGTTTAATCCACCGTATAAATCTACCACAATACTAACTCTACCAACCATATATATCGCAAGTTTACTCAAATAGCCCAAATCTATCAAGTCTGCCATCACTAGCTAGTAGCTACCGTGATAGATTTATCAATTGGCGGGGAAGTTTCCTCTCCAAATTTGTCCTATTTAGAATTAATTTTTAATGGCAGTTTGATATATACTTTTTTTCCTAACACTACCCTCAAGAGTCATTTTGGTATTGAAAATGAAAACCTATAAAATCTCCATGTTGAGTAAGTAAAAAAATAGATTTTGGGCTATTTGAGTAAACTTCCCTTAAAAAATAACTAAAAACACCAGTAATATCACTAGTGGAGAGAGGAAGCTTTTACCAAGTCAAAAAGACAAAATTACCTTTGTATATTTTAGTTTTCTTACCAAATTACACTATATTTATTTTTTGTTAAACATTTTTTTGTCAAAGACATTAAGTCCATATGATGCATTTTGTATTCAAAGAAATAGTTTTATTCTAATTTATGTTGGTATTAAATTACTCGTATTATATATTGGGTGCATGTTTTTTACATTTCTTCTTCTTCTTTTCCTATAAAACCAAAATATCAGCAGATCAAATAAACTAAACGGTAAAAGATTTTGAATATTATATTTAGTTTACTATCTAATTTATTTATTTATTTTAAAATATTTTTAAAATGGGTCCCTTGATAATTAGGACACGGGATGGGTCGTCCTTCCTCATGAGCCGGCATTACTTTTCTAGTCCAGTGAAGCATTTTAAGCGTTTATTGCAACTTTATACACTGAACTGCATACAATGAAGCTTAATAGTTTTTACAATATTTTCTATTTCTCGCTAAACTAATGGAAAGGAAGATTTATTTTCGTCATAAGTCGTAACTACAATTATTTGAGGTTTTTTCTCTCCTTTTACATGTCGGAATGTAAAAATTAGAAAAGTTTTTATTTAAATGAATAAAACATGAAATTGACTGAGTGAATGATAGAAAAATATAGTATGACTTGGGTGGTAAATGTTGATTTTCTGGGTGAAAGTCATATATACTTGGGTGAATATGTTAATAGACTTGGATGAAAATGCATGTGTGATTGAAGTAAATGTGTATAAGACTAAATGATATATGTGTTTGAGGTGGATTAGATAGATGGTTGATTGGTTGTTATAAAAAGAGATAGCCAATCGTATGTGGGTTAGGATGAATGATCATGATAAATTTGGGTCATCCAGTTATATGGTTGATCAAGATAGGCAATAGTCATATATAGCTAATCAATTAAATGTAGTGAGATGAGTGTTTGAGAAAAAAGGTAATTTGATGATAAAGAAATCATGATGTAAATTCTTCATAGATCCAGCTCATCTCATTGTAATGTGATTGAAATGAAAAATCATGGCATGATTGGGTCGTCGATAATAAGAGAATAAGAGATGAAAACAAATGGTTATGAAATGACCTTAAAATGTTACGTGATTGTGTGTTTATAGTAACTAAATTACTGAGATATTTGTTTATCGAGCACAATATGGTAGATTAATTTAGGTGTTTCGACCATGAGACTGTGACTTTTTATTCAACTTTACATGTACTATAGGTTTTAGTAACCACATGTATACTGCCAATGATTTATCCATAGTAGTAGCCCAAATTTATTTTATTATGATATACAAATTTTCAATATAAAATAACGTTTCTATGGAGTAATTTATGAATTTTTTATTTACTATCTAAATAGTAGAATATATTTTTTGCCGACCATTGAGACATTCTTATCAGTGACATACTAGACTTATAAAAATAATTTGGTATACTAAAATATTTTGAGTAATTATAATCCCAAAATAAAATAAAATAAATTAGAAACAAAAAGATAAGATTACATATATGAATTTCATTCGTCTTATCCCATAAAAATAAAATTATATCATTTATTGTAAAATATTTTGTTTTACGATATCTCTCTATTTTCATATTTTACCATATATTTGTTGACATATTTGAGAAGACGAATATCATTCTTGATATGAAAGTGTATTTTTTGCACAAACAATGCTCATCAAAGCATTGTTACGATTAGTGAGGGATTTACAAAGACTCTTAATGCTACTGACGAACTCATCTCGAGTAGTAATATAAAAGATCATATGAAGAATTTTAATATTAATTAATATTTAAAATGATAATTTGGCTTGAAAAGAGTTAGTTCAGTTTTTCATGGTGACCACCTGAAACTAACTTTCAACATGATGGACAATTTCATAACAACTTTCGAGAAGCGTTAACAAGGTTGAATGATGGTCTTATTGAGTATTTGCAGAATAATATACAGATGTCATACTCTCTATGATAACAACATACAAAGTTCTACTACAATATGATATTTTAAAAACACAACATAACAATTATTTGATACTAGAAATGTTAAATTCAAAACAATTGTTTGATCCAATAAAAGTTCGAGACAAACTCTAACAAAAATTTAATATTTAAATATTCTAAGCCATATATTATATATTTTCTTATTATGTAAAAATTAACAAAATATTATAACATAATAAGATATTTTTTTTTGAAAACTTTATGTAAAAATATAGTCACTATAAGTCTATAACATCATATATTATTTTATCATGTTTATTAGTTTATCGAATATTAATTTATAGATGTTTTACAGTATATAACGTGAAAATAATCTGTCAGTTACAAGTTAGAGAAAATAAAAGTTACATCTGGCCGAAAATAACCTGATAAAGTAAAATCTCCATAGTTTAATATTTAGAAGAAAGAAAATAAAAATTCAAAATAAATATGAAAGACTAGAAAATTTACTTATACAAATGAAATACATACATTATATTGATTATTAGGGACCTCAATTGTTGTATTTTTGGCAGCTTATATGACTATCGAAATGAAAATGATAACATTCAGAATTTAAAAACTGAAATAGTGTTTTTGGTTATTTTATTAAAAAACTTATATATGATACTATAATAATTTCATAATACAATATTTATTAATTTATCGAGTATTGATTTATAGAGATTTTACTGTAGTTACCAATTTGATTAAAGGATTGTAATTTGCCGATTTACTGTATTTAAGAAAAAAAAGTTCTACATCCAAAATATAGAAAAAGTACTTTTTTTTCACAAAAAAAAGTACTTCAATATGATATTTTAAAAATACAACATAACAATTATTTGGTGTGAGAAAAAAACAATTATTTGATATGATAAATGTTAGAATCAAAATATCTATTTGATACAAAAAAAAGTTTTAGACAAACTCTAACAAAAATTTAATATTTAAAAACCCTAAACCATTATATATATTATCTTATCATGTAAAAATTAACAAAATTCGATAACATTATAATTTGTTTTGTTTTTGAAAACTATGTAAAAATATGGTCACTATAACATCATAAATTATATTAACGTGAGTCAAGACCAGGATAATTTATTATTTTAACATGTTGATTAATTATTAAATAATAATTTATATTTATTTTACTGTATATCGCAAAAAAATAATATATATGTTAGAGAAAATAAAAGTTGTATCGCACCAAAAATAACTTATAAAATAAAATCTCTATAAATTAGTAATGTTTAAACCATTATACTTTAATATTTAGAAGAAAAAACAGTATTTTGAAAATAAATATGAAAGACAAGAAAGTTCACTTATACAAATGAAATAAAATTGAAATTTATTATTGAGGGCCTCAATTGTTGTATTTTTTAGCTGCTTATATGACTATCGAAATGCAAATGATAAAATTCAGAATGTAAAATTTCAACATATTTGTTTGGTTATTTTATAAAAAAAATATAGATGATACTACGATGATTCCATAACACAATTTTTATTAATTTATAAAGGTTTTACTATATCAATTTGATTAAAAGATTCTAATTTGCCGATTTTACTGTATTTATGGAAAACAACTTCTACATCCATAAGATAGAAAACAAAAAAAAATACGACAACGCCTGAAAATCGTTAAAATCGAAATTCTCGCCCGCTCAAAATTTTCGGTAGCGAGGGAAAAATCAAATCAAAAACTTTTGGATTTCTCTCTTTCTTTCGAGATTTCTCACTCCTTCCAAAGAAGAAGAAGCATAAAACTCGAGTCCAGTGATAAACAAAAACTCAGATACCCATAAACTAATTTTCCGAATCAAATCAATTTTTTTTTGGTTGCTTTTGTTGAGACTTTGGTTATGGCGGTGGTGAGTAAGAATCAGACCCAACAACAAACACCAAATCCTGGCGGTGGTGTATCAAGGATCGAAGATTCCACCAACGGAAAGACTTGTCACCAAGTGAGATTTTTTTCTTTCTTTCATTTTTATCAAATTGGGATTTGAATTTATGGTGAAATTGATCCGATTTTGTGTATTCATAGTTGCTTATAACTCGAGATCTATTATGGTATTGAATTTGATTTGTATGAATTCCAGTAAACACTTAGTTATTGCTTCAATAGTGAGAATTTTAAAATTGAAAATTTTCGAATTTTGGTGTTTTCTTTAGGGTTTTGTTCTTCTGGGTTTTGAAATTAAGCTGAAATTGAAATATGGGCACTCGTCAAATTCTGGCTTTTACTTAATTTTGACAATAGTGAGATTTTGAAAATTGAAAATTTTCGAATTTAGGCGTTTTCTTTAGGGTTATGTTCGTCTGGGTTTTGAAATTAAGCTGAAATTGATAAATGGGCACTCGTCAAATTCTGGGTTTTACTCAATTTTTACAAATTTGTTAACCATAGTGATCTGATTTTGTGTATTCATGGTTACCTTTAACTAGAGATCTGTTGTGGTATTGAATTAATGTTAATGGTCTTGTGTTTGTAGTGTCGACAAAAGAGAACGGATCTTGTTGGATCCTGCGTGACCAAGAAGAAAGACAAGACTTGTCCTATTAAGTTATGCACCAAGTGCATATTGAACAGGTTTGATTTGATGTTTTGAGATTTTTTTTGTGTTATAGAGAAATGTATAAGCTCGTGTGATTGGGATATTGATTCTTGTTTGATGTTATAGGTATGGGGAGAACGCACAAGAGGTTGCGTTGAAGAAGGATTGGATTTGTCCCAAGTGTAGAGGAAACTGCAACTGTAGCTACTGCATGTAAGTTCAAAATCATTCAATTTGCAAGGTTTATGTTGTTTTAGAGCTAATTTTGTTATTTTTAGGAAGAAACGAGGCCAAAAGCCTACCGGGATATTAGTACACACTGCTAAAAAGACTGGCTTCTCTTCTGTCTCAGAGCTTCTTAAAACTAGTGGTTCTGACAAATATTTTTATACAAAGAAGGTGAAACCGGTACGTGCTATGTTCTAGGATGATCCTTGTATTGTGGATCTTAACTTTTGAGTATTATTGTGTGCCTATTTTGATTAAATGGTAGTGTTTGCAGGAAGGTGTTGTTGTAGTTTCACCACTGAAACTTGACCAGGAGAATTCTATTGAACAAAAACATGTTAGTATTAAAAAATCGAGAAAAACTAAACGGGAAGAGCTCAAGGATATAAACAACGGCTGCAGCAATGAGAATGTTGTGGTGAAAAAGAGTAATCCAAAGAAGATCAAGCTTTCTGATTCCGTTCATGCGACAACAGAAGTTATCAAGAAAGTATTGGCAGAAGGAAAAAAGAAGAGTGAGAGGAGTTTATCTTATATGTGCCCTTGCAAATCTGAGTACTATCATTGAAAAGAGACTAACACATGAATGTTTTCTGATGCAGAGACTACAGCAAAAGGTATCAAGGAAAACAATGTAGCGGAGAAAATCAAAAGAATTAAACCTGCTCTCAAAAAGAAAGAGGAGGATCAGGTTGAGATTAAAATACCTCAGGGCAATATCTCAATTACTGTTTCAGGCATTGACTTGGCTCCTGAAGATGCTGGAAATGTATTTCAGTTTTTGGAGTTTTGTTCAGCTTTTGGGAAGGTATCCTCTATCCCTAAGCACAGTTTGAATGATTGATCACATGTTTGAAAGGTTTGTTAATGGGTCCTTACCTGCTTCATTTGACTTTCTATGACAGGCACTTGATTTGAGGAAAGGACAAGCTGAATGTGTTATACGCGAAATGTTATCTGGGAGAAGCAAAAGAAGACAACAATATTCCACTCTCACACAGATGATAATCCAACTACTTACTGTGATATTAGAGGATAGAGGAGAAACGTAAGAATAAGTTTTCTTAAAAAGTATTATGTTTTCTGTCAGCTTCCTTCTCTGATGATGCATGTCTGATTCATTTCCATTTTAAAATAATATAGATCCGTTTGCCTGAGTGCAACTGATCCTAGTTGGTTCACTACGATTGGAGAATGTCTCTCGGAATCAGAAGTAAAGCTAGATGATTTCCCTCCTGAAATGTTTGAAAAAGGCATTTCTCAGTATGAGAAGTTGAATTCATCAAAAAGGCTTAAGCTTTTGAATTTCTTATGCGATGAAACGCTTGGCACATTGTAAGTAATAGTTATACTGAATCAACTACTATCTTTGATTTAAGGTACTTGAGGGTTTACATATTGCGATAACATTTTCAGGGTGATGAGGAATTGCATTGATAGCCAAAATATTGAATCTGTTGAAAGGAAAAAAGAAGCAAAAGAAAAGATCAATGCTGCAAAAGATAAGGTAACTCTAAAATCTAACAAGTCTTTACAAGTAAACTTTGAAAACACTTGATTCATTCTAAAACCATTCTGTTGTAGGAGAAACAGCTGAAGCAGAAATTGCAAGATGAGTTGGCTCAAGCCGTAAAAGCCAAAAACGGGATTCCATTGTTGATAACAGAACATGATGCGATTGTATCGCGGATAAATGCAGAAACTCAAGAAGTTTATTCTGAAATGCAAAACGCAATAGACATGCTATCTAAAAGTACAAATCTCGACTCCTTTGATTCTTTATGGTTCCATGATCATGATTATAGGCTTCTTAAGTGTTGTATCGTGTTTGCAGAGAGTCAAGGAAGTGATGATGCTGTTAGAACCAACCCGGTCGAATTGGATGACAATGGTCTTATATTCTGGAGATTGAAGTCTTACAATGATGAGCAAAACATTTTGCTTCAAGGTGTGAAATATTTTACAAACTCTTTGTTTGTTTTCACGAGAGTATAGTAATAATAATCTCTATCCTTTGTTTGTATGCAGATTTAGGAAGCTGGAATGAAGTATGTCCTCATGAAAAATGGTTTTCCTTCAGCTCTGAGCAAAAACCAGAGATAGAGAAATACATCTCTTTCATAAGGTGAATCATTTTATTTCTATCTTAAGCTCAAGGAATTTATGAATGGAAACTATTTAGAGGTTAAAACTGCTTGATTAATCTCAAACCACATCTATATAAAACCCGCAACTAAACCATCTTTCCACAGATTAGCAGTATAAGTTAGTTATTCATCACTTGAAACTATTCTTTGGAAGAAGAAGATTACTTTCTTTGCATGGAACTGTATTTTGCTTTTCTTGAACTTTGATCAACGTTAATTTGTTCATGAGTTTGTATTTCCTGCTTCGCATCTCATTTCTTCTTCTGAGTATGTTTTGCGGTATGAGTAATTGATGCTGCACTGGAAAGTACATACTTTTGAATTGTTTAGTGATAGAAATAATCTACTTCTTTGCATGGAACTGTACATCAGTCGATGCGAGTTTGTTCATGGATTTGGCATATTCTGCGTTGCATCTCAATTCTTCTTTTGAATCCTATGTTTTGTAGGATGAAACGGGTTCAAGCACAAAAGAATGCAAGTACTATTATTACTTAGTGATGATGATTCTCTTTGGCCGCGAGCACATAAGAACATGACTCTGATATGCAAAGAGGTAAAAGGCTGACTCAAAACTCTTTGGTAATGTGATTCGCATTGAGTATTGATTTATGAACAAACCAAAAAGCTCTGTTTGTATACTAATGTTCATTCGGATTCTCGAAACTATGGAACGATCTTTGATAGTTTATCAGTTGTTTGTAAGTTTCAAGAATTTCTGAAAAGTGAACAAACAGATTCTATCATTCTTGTTTTGATATTGTATTTTCAAATTTTGTAATGGCGGACTGCTTTTTTTTGGTCAAAAGATAAGCTTAGTCATCAACAAGTGGACATGGCTAGAAAGTGAAACAAGAGACGAGGTCATTCATACGCATTCATTAGACAGTAGCAGCAAGAAACTTTTGGAAAACAAATGTTTTAGGAACTGTAAGCACATGAGCAAACCACTCAACGTTTCCCCAAATTCCACTATTTTTGCGCCTTTCAAGCGTAATCACCGCACACCAAATCATCTTCTTACCGCCTCTGTCACCAGTCCCACTATAAGGCATATTCTGCTCCCACAAAACCGCCATCTTTCCACCATATTCAGCCAATCTAACACAAGCATGAAGAGAGAACCTAGGTAGTCCTACCAAACCCTCCAATTTCTCCGCCGTCTTAGCTCAGTGTCATACCATCTTTTGGAGCACTACACATTCATTGAGTACATATGCGCACTACAAGAAAACATCATGAATTCCTATTTACAAGGAACGGTTTGATAATGAACCTTATTTATGAACAACCAAAACATCATGAAACACTCTTGATAATTATGAGTTGTTTGTAGGGTTTTATAAATTTCTGAAAAAGTGAACAGATTCTATAATCAACCAGTGGCATTAAATGATTAGAAGTGAAACAATAGAAAGAGTTATACATCATGGTTGCATGCATATACACCACACACATTCATCAAATGGTAGCAACAAGAACATTTTCGAAAACATATGTTAGAGGGACTGTAAGCACATGATCAAACCACTCAACTTTTCCCCAAATTTCACGTTTTTTGCGCCTTTCAAGCGTAATCACTGCACACCAGAGCATCTTATTAGACCCACTATAAGTCATATTCTCCTTCCACAAAACCGCCATCTTTCCACCAAAATTAGCTAATCTAGGACAAGCAAGAATAATAGGTAGTTGTTCTACCAAACCCTCCAACTTTCTCCACCGTCCTAGCTCAGTGTCATACCATCTGAAAACAGTGCCACGCCATGTTTTTTCGACAGAGTACAAAACGTTCTCTATCTCACAATAATCATATGAAGACTTATAACTACACATCTCTGATTCAACAAGGTCCCATATACCTTTCTTGGGATTGTAAGAAACCACCTTTCTCTTAGCCCCTACATACCACTTTTCGTCAATACATAAGCTTTTGGAGTAAATGTTGTGTTTTGTTTCGTTGTAAGGGATAGGTACATGATCCCAAACTTGTGTTTTTGTGTCGAACACCTCGAAAGTGTTCTTCAAGTTAAGAGAATCTCCATCTTTGCAACTTCCGGCTACATATATCTTTCCGTCAAGGACGCCAGCAGAAACTTCAACTAGCTCCACTGGCAAGCTTGGAGCCTCGCGCCACGTGTGAGACCGGCAATCAAAAATCGAGACACTAGAGTAAGGTGATATGGATCTGCCAATGTTGTAGATATTAGAACCAACCGCCACGAGACTGGAACGTTGCACAAGACGAGGATGTGGAATTGATACTGTAGCCAAAACATACCCACTTGACTTCTTCTTATTACTTGTTTCAGAAGATAGGGCTTGATCAGGTTTCAAGCAGAGAGTAAACCAGCTAGGGCTCTCAAAAGGATTTAAGTATAAGCATACATATAGACAACCCTCGGTGCGGTTCAAGAGTGACCGTTCCTTGTAAAGCTCCGGTGAAGCTAGGAGAGATCGAAAGCTCTTGGAGACAAAGGAGAGAATCGGATAATACAATCTTGAGACTCGTGCGATGCAGCTTATTATCAAAGCATCGGGAAGTGACGGATTTGAGTTCGATTCCGGCGCTGGCGAAAACTTTTCCGGGGACGACATTGGATGAGTTTAAGAGACGAAAATGGCTGTTGAACTTGGAGAAAACAAATTTAGGGTTGGACTTTATATATAGAGGGATTAAAACCGGTTAATGCCTTTGGTTAAGGGGAGAACCGGTTATTTGTTTTGTATGTTTTGTTTGGTTAAGCATTGAGTAGTGAGTTGTTGATAGCTTCATTTATGAACAACCAAAAAGGCTCTATTTGTATGCTAATAATGATCACTCGAAATCTCTAGGTATGAAACGATCCTTATAGTTGTGAGATGTGAGTTAGTTTTAAGAATTTATGTATGTATTCTATATTTCTTATTATGATATTGTATATTCAGTTTTTGTAATGTCGGATTTCTTTTATGGTAAAGAATTATGCTTATCAATCAATAAGTGACATAAATTAATTAGAAGTGAAACAAGGGACAAAATCATAGTTTCAAGGCTCGTAACGCATTCATCAAAGAGTAGCAGCAAGAACCTTGACGAATTCATATTGTCTAGGGACTGTAAGCACATGAGCAAACCATTCAACTTTTCCCCATATTTCCAAACTTCCGCGTCTTTCAAGCGCAATCTCCGCACACCAAATCATCTTCTTTCGGCGCCCAGGCAAATAGTCGTCCCACAAAACTGCCATCTTCCCACCATAATCAACCATTCTAAGACAAGCATCAATAGGGAACTTAGGTAATCCTACCATACCCTTCAAGTCTCTCCACTCTCTTTCCTCACTGTGATACCACCATACGGACGTTGAGATATCTCCTTTTACAATAGTGTACCAAACATTCCCTATATTGCGATAACAATCATATAAATACTTATTATGTTCTATGCTTGGTGTAACCAGGTCCCATCTACCTTCCTTGGAATTGTAAGCATCCACACCTTTGTAGCTCACCAGGTGCAATTTTCCGTCAAACCTTACGATTTTGTAGTGAAAGTCGTGTTTTGTCTCGCTGCAAGGGACAGACAAAGGATCCCAAGTTTGTGTATTTGTGTCAAACACTTGGAACGTCATGGAGTCGCCATCTTTGCATCTTCCTGATACATATATCTTTTCATCAAGAACGCAAGCAGTACATGACATTAGCTTCACCCGCAACCTAGGGCCCTCGTGCCACGTGTTAGACGTGCAATACAGAATCTAGACGCTAGAGGAAGGCAATTCATATCCGCCAATGTTGTAGATACTAGAACAAACCGACACAATGCTCGAAGAAGATGACTCAAGAGGAGTATGTGGAAATGGGACTGTAGCCAAAACATACCCACTTGACTTTAGGGTTCCAGTATGTTTACGGAAAAGAGTAAACCACCTCGGTTTCTCATCTTAAGGATTTAACTTTAAGCACACATAGAGACAACTCTCCGTGCGGTCCAAGAGTGATCGGGTCTTGTAAAGCTCCGGTGAAGCTATGAGAGATCGAAAGCTCTTGGAGACGAGGGAGAGAGCCGGATAATACAATCTTGAGACCCGTGCGACGCAGCTCAATATCAAATCATCGGGAAGTGACGGATTAGGGTTCGTTTGCGACTGCATCGTGTACCGCTTCTTCTCCAACTTTGCAGAGAACTTCAAGGATCGGTCTTTATAAAGAAATTTCCAAAACCGGCTCACGTCTTTGCTTAAGGAAAAACCGGTTCAACTTTCCATAGTCAATAGAATCCGAACCGCCAATTGATTTTGATTGTTGACCGGGTTTAGTAGACCGAATTTAGAATAGGTGAACCGTGGCCAGAATTTTGGCGGCCGATACACTTCTTTACCTCAGCCTCACATTACTACTCTCACAAAAGATACACAGAGAGAGAAGAGAAGAGGAAGAAAATGGGATCTATAACGGTAGCTCCGGGAACCACCGTCTTATTCTCCAGTCGGCGGCTAGATCTTTGCGGTCGTCGCCATGAGAATCTATCCGTCGTTTCGTCCTCACAACCGTCTCTGATGCCAAAGCAGAGATGGCTTTATATTCCCGAGACGAGGTTGAAAAGAGAGGTTTTAAAGCTCGATGTCGTCGGAAGAGCTGCTGATTCCACGAGCTCTTCTCCATCAGTAGCTTCCGGTGATAGAACCTTAATTCCTGATGATGAATTCACTTTAGCCAAGGTTTTAAATCCCTAATTAAAGAGTTTCTTCAAATTCATTGTGTTTATATAATTAACTATTCCTGAATCAGTCATTGCCTTGTCCAATTTTGTGAACTGTGTGAGATTTATGGTAAAAGTATAGTGTCTCTCCAAGTAGGTAGATTCGATTATTAGTGGTCTGAAATTGAGAATTAGGAAGGATTTGATGTATGCAACTCATAGTTTATAGGTGGTATTGAATGTGCGTTGGAATAATTTTGGACACTGAAATTTTTTCCATATGTTTTGCATTGCAGATTTCATTTGGTGTTATTGGGCTAGGTCTCGGGGTTTCGCTACTCTCGTGAGTTTTCTCTTGCCTTCTTTGTTGCTATGGGTATATGTGAGGTTTAGCATTATGGATCTGTTTAACAGGTATGGTTTTGGGGCCTATTTTACTATCCTTCCTGGAACTGAGTGGTCTGCTATAATGCTAACATATGGATTTCCCCTTTCTATTATCGGAATGGCTCTTAAGGTATGCTCTTTATGCTCTTTAGTTATCTTTCTCACTATCATGTCCTTGAGAAAGTGGAATGTTTCGGATAACTGTAAAATTACTGAGAAAATTGACTTTTGTATTAGAGTTACTCATTTCTTTCTTTGAGTTTTCGGAATGGTTAATTGTTTTAGTCCCTGAGGATGGGTTTTGCTTCCTTTGCAGTACGCAGAACTCAAACCAGTTCCTTGCTTGAGCTATTCGGATGCGGTGAAGCTTAGAGAAAGCTGTGCTACTCCTATTTTAACGCAGGTACGTAGTGGTTCTGGTTACTCTCGACTGACCGGAGTACCTTCAATCTGATTTTAGTTGTTCTTCAGCTCGTCTTTGTTACATTAATTTCCTAAAACATATTTATGTTTCTGATAAGAGGAAGGGGTGTTAGTAGTTTTCGTCATTAGTATTTCGAAATTCAATCTAAACACTAGCTTGATTTCAGTATCATAGGTTCTTTTGCAGAAAGTCTTGCTCAGTTTAGTTTCCCTATATGACATCACATCGTAGTTTTGTCAGTGCACATAGGATTTTAAATTTACTTCTCGTGAATTGTTAATGTGCCTTCTTCTTTCTTTTATTAGGTTAGAAATGATGTCACGAGATACCGTTATGGAGATGAACAACATTTGGAAGAAGCACTAAAACGAATCTTTCAATATGGGCTGGTAAGCTATTTTGTTGAAACAAAATGAAGCACGAAAACAAAATGAAGCACAACACACGCTTCTTGTACTTCCGCTTTAACCTCTCTTTCTTTCGACTGTTTTGGTCATAAGGGAGGAGGAATCCCGAGACGTAGTGCACCTATCTTACAGCTGATAAGGGAAGAGGTACATTTCTTCACGCGCATGACTTTACATCATATTATTTACATGAATCATCAAAATATATAACTCAATTTTTACTTGCATATGACATGGATATTGACTGGTGAAACTAAACTTAAACGGATCATTTTTGATAACTCATCATGTCTGTAGGTCCTGACCGATGGTCGGTACTGTGTGGTCCTTGTATTTGAGGCCAAAGCTCTGACGTTGTCAGATTTTGAAAAAAGACAGGTAAGAGTTAGATTCATATACTACTAACAAATCAGCTTGGCGCATAAGAAAATAGCTTAAGTAGCGTTGGTTTTATCAAATCTAGTTTTTAAGAAGTAGCAAAACATAAAGCTGGAACTAAGCATAAAAATTTTGTTTTGATAGGCGAAATTCACTTCCTTCTTTGGACCAAACATCACGGCAGAAGTCGGTAAGTAGTGAATCAATTCTCCATTCATGTTTATGAATTTCTTGTTCTCGGTTCTTAAAAAATTATTATTGTTGTTTTGCTTTGAAGGTAAAGGAGAAAGTGAGAATCTCTATGAAGTAAGACTGATTTCCAACCTCTCCACCAACTCTGTATCTTCTACCTCTTGAACATAGACAATCATGTATACGGCGACGTTTTCAGTCAATGTTATTTTGGTCTTGTAAATCAATTCTATATAATTATCCTATGTATAAAAAGTTCATACTATTTACAGAAATGGGAATTGGAACTAGCCTTGTCGAATGGTAATACGGTCGGAAGGGGACAAGCTACGATTGCAACGTGTTCTAGAGTAATTTTGATTTGAGTAAACAAAATACATATACTGTATATTATTCATATCTTGGTGAACAATACAAAATATATTAGTTTGTTTTAAATTACCAAACTAAAGCCTTAAAAAAAGTATCAAATTAAGCACATAAGTTAGAAAAGAAAAATGTGTTGTAAGAAAGAAAAAAGGTTAGGAAAGAAATATGCGACAGAAAAAAGAGTTTTATGGGCTTACAAATAAGAAAAGCCCAAATGGGCCTTGAGTTTGAGCTTTACATAAAATTCATTCTACTAAACTTAAGCAAAATCATTCCTTCTTCTTTCTCTGAAACTTTTGCCTTGCTTGCTTGCCCAGAAAGTCGCCGAGAAAGTTAAAAGTAGAACGGCGGAGGAAAAAAAAACGAAGAGGAAGAGGAGAGATGGAGTCGCAGAAGAAGATAGCTCATGAGATCGGAGGTATGAAGAACGATGCTCTTCGCTTTGGTCTTCACGGCGTTAAGAGCGATATCCTTAGATCTCATCCTCTCGAAACGGCTTACGAATCTGTAATCAATCACTTCACAATCTTTTTTTTTTTTTTTATTGATATTGAGGAATTAGAAAATTAGGCTAATTAAGGAA
>Ga0041059_1000898_pt1 | contig 23536 bp, 19 predicted proteins | sample AraColnosormetaG_FD_56232 | JGI IMG/M metagenome (GOLD analysis project Ga0041059, IMG submission 56232) | Arabidopsis roots microbial communities from North Carolina, USA - Col MF nosort | ecosystem: Host-associated > Plants > Roots > Unclassified | place: USA: North Carolina | collected... | reverse complement strand
TAATAGAGAATAGTATTTTTAGTGTGACTTTTGGTGTTGTGGTTGGAGATGAAAAAGAATTTAGTGTGAAAATCACACCAAATATAGTGTTATTCTAACACCATTTTAGTGTTGTGGTTGGAGATGCCCTTATACAACAAGCAAACCATCCTACTAAATCATCAGTCTCACGTAAAACATTGCTAATTTTTTTATTATTCTTGTATAGGGGAAACCACCATAGATGTAATCAAGAGATGCAGCAGCAGCTTGTACAAAAACTTCTCCCCCATAGATACCATGCTTGACTGGCCCCCAGAGAATCCTTTTGAACATTCAAAGCTGGTAAGATTAAGACCTGTGAGTTTTGCTTTTGTGAGTGATGTTTTCCATAAGCTTTTTCTTTTTTTTTGCAGTTGAATTATTATGAGCTGCAAGAAGACAATGACTGGATTCGTCTCTACTTGGAACTTGCAGTTGCCACCACTAATAGGGGCACCATTAGGGATCTTGATGACCTGTCCAACTTGAAGATTATCCAAGTGGCTATAGATACTACTCCCCAAGATGTGGATTTGGTATTCAACCGCACATATTTTGCAATTGTCTACATACAGTACAAGGACTCGTGCGAGGCTCGAGTTGGTAAGGATGTTGATCGCGTAGCTATAGTCAGAAGAGCCTTCGATGAGCAGCGGGGATGCTTCAGTCTTGTGGGCAAGACTCTAAGATTGCCAAAAGAGTGACCCACTTTTGCTTTGCCTATGTCTCAAACGGCAGCTGTTTCCTAGTCCTAGGCTGTTTAAGGCATAGAAATACAGTGGGGTTGGCTTGTCACTAGGCAATATCCGCATTCATATGCGGATTAGATCGTACAAATCAAACCAATAAGTTATTTGGTGCGTCTGTAATGTTTTATTTTACTTTTTGACTCTAAGTTGCGTTTGAATTTTGTTTGTGCTTGAATAGTTTAACATAGGGTAAGGATAGTGAGATGTTCTAGTTTCCTTTTCATCAATAACTAAAAAAATTTAGAATGCGAGATTGGATTAATCGATTTCTAGTTTCTGAAAGTGACCAAATACGTAGTTTAAGCAGTAAGTGTTACATATTTCTTAACAGAAACCGCAAAATAGCAATCCGACCAAGTGCTAAAAAGAACTCAACTTTGTCTCTTTTACCAAATTGTTTTAACTAAACAAAAGCCGACTCATACCAAATGTCTAGATAGCAATACCTCCATCAATGGTGAATGCCTGCAAACCAATATTTTCAACCATGGTTAGGTCGCTAACATAATTAGAAACCAAGGTTAACCACCATTCGACAGGAGTATGAGATATTAACCTGTCCGGTTATGTAACTGGCTGCAGGACTGAGAGCCAAGAATTCTACCAAGCCAGCCACTTCTTCAGCTTTTCCATACCGTCCTGAAAACCAAACCGTTTTGCTTTGTATCAGAATTCTTTTTTATCTAACAATTTTTTCATGTCTCAGATACATCCTATCCATATAAATTACCCAGCAACAAATGTAAGAGATGAAATGTCCATTACCTAATGGGATTGTTCCCAGGATTTTCTTTTCCATGTCTTCTCCAAGCTCTGCAGTCATGTCAGATGCAATGAATCCGGGGCAAACCACATTGACCTGGAATAGAGCAAATTGTAGACGGAACAAGTTTCACAATCATGTCCAGGAAGTTTAAAAAAAAGACGAATATGATGAGGGAGATAGGTCACATACATTTATATTCCTGCTCGCACCTTCTCTGGCAGCAGTCTTGGAAAACGAAATAACTCCACCTTTAGCCGCTGCGTAGTTTGCTTGACCAATATTACCAATGAGACCAACAACTGACGAGATATTGATGATTCTTCCCTGCAATTAAGTATACCATGAATTATGCTTGTCATAATATCACTTCTTAATCTTATAGAAGAGCTCAAAAAAAAAAAAACGTAGTTGTCTTTTTATATATCATTTCTCCCTATGCTTCAGGGAAGGAGTAACATGTCAAAACCAATGACAAACGTGTGAGGATATAGACGGTGACATGGCATATGACAAGTAAAAAGTGTTACCCTTTTTTTCTTCATCATGATCTTTACTGCTGCCTAAAGAGAGTAAACGAGTATCAGTCCCTGAAAATCCGAGTATCAAAATTTTAGCAGTATTGCAGGAATACAAACCTGAGTACAGAGAAATACACCAGTGAGATTCAAAGCAATCACTTCGTCCCATTGTGATTGCTTCATTCGTATTAACAAGGTATCCCGAGTAATTCCTGAAAATATGTAGCCACGTCAGTAAGGTACTAAGTAAAACTTAATGGGAACCAAGGTTTTCATTTACCTGCATTGTTAACCACAACATCAATGGTTCCCCATTTGTCAAGAGCCTGCAGAAAAATAACAAAAGGAAAATGAAAAGATGTATAAGGATTAGGGAATATAAGATGGTGTACAGTTGATCACTCACGGTTTTCATCATCGCATCCACATCAGTCGCTTTCGAGACATCACCCCCAAAAGTGATAGCCTGGCCACCATATTCTTCAATCTACAGTTGCACAGAGAAGAAATGTCAGAGATTACATGAAATAAGTTGACATTGTAAACGAAAACACTATTAACTGCAGATGACATTTGTTAGCCAAAAGATAATATTTCATTTGGCAGTGTGGATCAAGAGCAAAATCACAAAACGCATTTGAGAAGCATAGGGCAATAAGAAACATTTTCCAGGTCCAGAAAATTCATTTGTCTACATTTCTTGTCCCAGAAACCAAAACTGTTTAAAGGTATTATCAACGTTAAACTCGAAAGGTACCACATTTATTTTCGTACCAACAACAACATCCTTCCATACCAAACACCTATGCATTATTTGGTCTAAACCGATATCCCGAAGCAGAAAAAGAAGGAAAGAGCTGAAAACCATTCTAGATACTTGGTGCATGAATCATGTAAATTGCAGTCTAATCCAGGGCAATGAATCACCTGTTTAGCAACTTCTTCAGCCTCTTTTGCTGACCTAGCATAATTCACCAAGACCTGCAACAGAAACAGAGTGTTTGCTTCCAGATCAGAAAATTTATGTGTAGCAATTACGGATATAAACCTATTGATGTCTCCATCACTATAATGACAAAAGAAATTGAAAGCAATCCTGTGTTAAAATCTTCATAACTCAAGACTAGTAATATCATGCAAATTGAATGCTCGAAGAGTACATATACAGATCAAATCTAACAACAAGGCGCTCCAATATTCCGAATAGTGTTAAGCCTAACCTTGCAGCCAGCTTTACCCAAGGCTAGAGCAATTGCTTTACCAATCCCTCTCGAGGCACCAGTGATAACGACCACTGGAGATTCCACTTTTTGAACAACTTCCCCTGGTGATTGCTCAGTAGCAGTAGCTTGAGCTTTCACAACTGTAATACCACAAAAATGTTGAGAATTGAGAGAGATCAAATCTATGCCAAAACCGCAAAGGAAGAGAGAAGAGGAATGAATATACCAGAGGTAGAAAACGGCTGCCGCGATCTACATCGCAGCATTCCGAAATGAGGTATCGCAGAGTGAAGCGGAGCCAATTGTCGGATTTGAGAGATCTCACGGAAACCTAGCTTCGCGACGGCTTTCAAGGAGATGAGTCTCGGTGCTGCGACGGCGGCGGCCATGGCGAATCTGTTGTTAAAGTGAATCCGTACAAGTGAACCTCGTAAAGATCGACCCAGTGGAGAAGAAGAAGAGAGAAAAGTCTTAATTTTGTCTTAGTTTCTGCTCAAACAATAATAATATATAGAATTTCAAAAAAGCGATACAAACGAAGTTATGTCAAGTGTGTAAAAGTCATGTTTATAGTTGGGGCAGGTCGTCGAATAAGAGGAGACTCGATTTCACGAATAGAACTGACCTAGGTATTCGGGTTTTGTATCGGATACGGTTCATATTTGTTCGGATGCGGGTAATTGTATAATATATAGTTTTGTGGAGCAGTGTTTAAAAAAAAAATTGGTCAAAGAAAAAAAAAGAAAGACAAAGAGGATTGAACGGTAGACGTAGACGCCATTGGAGTTTGAAAGGGAATTAGTCGACGTTTTATGGATCATTGTCGTTTCGGTGTCATTTTCTTCTTCTTCTTTCGCTAGCACGATTTAAAGCCTGACTAGATCCATCATCGGCCATGGAGGATTCTACAGCCACGGCTACGTCTTCGTCTTCCACTCATTATTTCTCCATTTTCACGAATTATCCTCTCATTTCCGCCGTCACCTCTTTCACTATCGCTCAATTCATCAAACTCTTCACCTCCTGGTACGTTCTCTCTTTATATCTCTGTTTGGATCAGACTCCGATTAAATCTATATGTGCCTGGTTCCTCAATCTTTGGTTCGAAACGGTACATAGGAAATTATAGTATACGTTAGATGAGAAAGGATCTTTACATGGTTTCCTAGATTCTGTAGGTATAGGGAACGGAGATGGGATCTCAAACAGCTTATTGGGTCTGGAGGAATGCCTTCTTCGCATTCAGCGACCGTTACAGCTCTCGCTGTAGCTATTGGTTTACAAGAAGGCTTTGGTGGATCACATTTTGCCATTGCTTTGATTTTGGCATCTGTTGTAAGTTGGATACTTTCTCTAGTTTAATCAAATTGGCTATTAAGGAATCAAGTGACGATTAATATGTGAGTGGTTTGGGTTGGTAGGTGATGTATGATGCTACCGGTGTTAGATTACATGCTGGTCGTCAAGCTGAGGTTTGTTCATTGCTGCTCTAACCTTTCCTTTGTTTCATCTTCTAACTTGACTGGTTTGATAAAAGAACCACTATTGGTTTTGTCATGATGCATTTGAGCTCTGGTATCCTGATCTCTGGGGTCTGATTCATTTTTCAGGTTCTCAATCAGATTGTATATGAACTTCCTGCAGAACATCCGCTGGCTGAAAGCAGACCTTTGCGGGAACTTCTTGGTCATACCCCTCCCCAGGTATGTAGACATATGACTTGAAAAAGTCTTTTCATATATGACTAGCAAGATATGAGATTCTTTTAGCTGTTACATTTAGCAAGATAGTTACAGAGTTAGGGGAAATCATGAGTACAAATAGAGTGCTGAAGGAATCGGTGAGGGGGATCGTGTAATTGGGAACAGAGTTGAGGGTCTTTTGGAGGCTTGTGTGAGCTGATGGAACTCTAGAACAGACCCTAGTTTGTGTTTACTTTGGTTGATAAATGAACTACTCTTTGATTTGTAACCGTGTTGATATCAATGAATTTCTAGTTCTCATCAGATTCTGTTTTCCATTTGCTGAGAATTCAGGTCGTTGCTGGTGGAATGCTTGGAAGTGCTACAGCAGTCACCGGATACTTATTTTTCAGGATAGCTACAAGCTAACGTCAAGAACATGCATAGACACAACTCTTCTGCTTCATTGCCTATTGAAGCCACTGGAGAGTACCAAAACAGATTTACAACCGAATCCGAGTTAAAAATATATTTATTCTTGTTTAACATTACCATTACCATATGTAAAGAAATCGTGAAACACCATTACAAAAATAACGTGATTTTATTTGAAAATAAGTAGTATACAAAGGAATTTGTGGAATAAAATTGTGATGTTCATCATTGTTTCCCTAGTATGATGGTGAAGACATCTCTCATGTGCAGAGTAGGATCCAAAGTAATACCAGACTTTGCTCGCCAAGCAATGTGTTGGTCGGGACGGACTAAAATAGATCCTCTCTCTGACATTTTACAAATACTCCACCACGAAGTTCCTTCACCATTTTGTTTTTTAACTTCCATAACATCGACATAATTTTCCCATGGAGCTAATGCTGAATTGCTCTTCCTTTCAAGACCATCATCACTACTAGGCCAGACCACGCATACTTTTACACTAGCCATAAACTCTTTTGCGACTTTGAATGTAGCATGAGCTAGCTCATAGGACTCTTGTAATGGCGATATTATAAGTAGAAACTCCACTTTCTCTGTCGAAACAAGATCCAGTGTAGAAACAATAACCTCTCTTGTGGAATCTGACAGTATTTTCACATACATATGAGGCAGTCTTGAACCTGGTTCAGCACAAGGGACATAGTCTCTTCTACGACCACTCGGTACTTCGGGATCACCAGCTTCAGACTCGTTATCAGGAACAATGGCTCCCTCTAAATACCTAAATAGTAAACACAGTAGCTTCTGTTACTCAAACTTTGAATTTATATATCTTTTGTTGAAATATAATGCGAGAAACACACTGGTTTAAACATTAAAGACCACACTCTCCGTGTCATGAAACCCCTGATATCAGTTTACAAAGCAGCAAACCCTACTTTCTATCTCTTTTCTATTCTTGGTACTACTCATACAGAGTTAGAATTCTACAGTTCCAAAGATGGTGACTATACCTGAAACCAAGATCTTCTGCAGGAAACTGTAGTTGAAGGCTTTTTCCTCCTTCGAAGATACTCTTTAGTCTGCTAAGTCTCTGATTTCCCAGTGGATTGCTCTCATTCAACAGAGATTCTGAAAGCTGTGCACGACCTAGTGCAAAGACATTATCCAAGATTGCCTTTTGCAGCCCAGTTGGAAGGATCGAACCAACTGTTTTGTTTATAAACCTATGCACTACAACACCATAGAGATATAATTGCTTTAAACCTGATCATGGAACTATGAAATGAGCAAGAAGACAAGCTAGTTTTAGTTTACCTGAGTTTGCAACTGTTGGGTCAAGGCCTAGCGCTGAAGGAACTGACATAGCTGCTCTGAAGTTTTGAACACTGAGTGAAGTATTGGAAAGGGCAATCTAGCAGTCACAATAAGATATGTGTTAATGAATCAAGTTAGGAGGAAAGGATGGCAAGAAAAAGTTATAAAAGATGAATACCGTACCGGCCTACGTTCTGTTTCATAAGTTTTAAGAATTGAAGAGTTTGCAGAACCCTGAACAAGAGCTGCTATTTTCCATGCAAGATTATGAGCATCCTGAATTCCAGTGTTCATTCCTGCAAAAAATCATGTAATTTGCTATCAAAATACTTTTCAAGACTGCTGATGTTTTAAACTTTAATAAATCAAAATATTTTTCTGCTTTTATTTGGATCAAGAATGTCCATCAAAATCAAACCAATTACTGAGGCTTGCCACCACTAGATTCTTATAACTTAGAAAAAGAAACTGAGAACAAGGATCCTTTAAGATCAACTTCCAAGTCTGGGGCATCCGTTAGTACCACAATCCGTTAGTACGACAATATAAAAATATTAGATTTCTTCCGAAATTATAACCATCGTACATGCCAAAACTGTCAAAGAAGCAGTGTATGGTTCCCCTTTTCAAAAATATTGGAACACGTACCAAAACCTCCAGCAGGCGGGAACCGGTGAGCAGCATCACCAGCAAGTATCACTCTGTTCTCACAACACATGAATTTCTCGGCGACTTCAGCATGCATGACCCATGGCTTAATATCAGCTACATCCAAGTCTGAAAGCTCATGTCCCACCAAATTGAATATCAGCATCTTGCACATCTACAAAACAATCATCGGTCAGGCAGACCTGAAAACAAACTCGCATTTGAAGTTGGTCACAGCTGGGACAGAGATAAAACCATAGAGGTGAATGAGTCTTCACAAGTGAAAATCCATTCTTTAATAGGTAATGATAGTAAATACCTCAGGACTAAAATCAGATAGACTCTGTTGAGGTGGATAGTATGGAATCTGCAATAAAAAAAAATGAATATATGCTAAGCTACGGTATATAACACTACTTTTAAGTACAAAATCAGATTAAAGTATCCTTGAATATCTGGGTCGGGGCTATAGCTACCTGCAAAACAAATTCTCCTTGTAGAAGATCATGGGCAACAAGAACTCCTATACCATCGGTGTTAAAAATAAAAAATAGCATCCCTGGTCTGTTACTGATCAGGTACTCACCGAGCTCTCTACTCATGAAATGGACACTAACAAGCTTCTGTAGATCTCTTTCCCCTCGCATTTCTATTACTGTGAGCTTTCTTACTGCACTCCCAGCACCATCAGCACCAACCAGTAGACTACATTGAATGTTTCTTTTCATATGCTTGCCTCCTTTGAGAAAAGAAACAGTTGCAGTAATACTGTCCTTGTTAGCATCAATCCCCACACACTCATGACCCATAAGAATTTGCCTCGCAACCACAGAGTCAGCCTCAAGACCATCCGACTCTTTGGAACCACGAACATGAAAGCCGAGGTCTTCCAACCGCTTAAGCAATAAATTTGTCAATTTGTACTGGGAGAAGTGAGCAACAGAAGCCGGGCTGACAACTTTCTCAAAATCTATATATAAACACCACAAGAACTTCTGTGAAAGGTCTGCATTTTTCCTCAACATAAATTGTATTACTCTATGAGAACCATTAACACTAGAAAATGTACGGAAGAAACACACCTTGAGGCTGCATGTGATCAACTGTGCCTAGTGTTGAGCCGGAGAGAGATGTACAGTAAATAAATTTTCTCCACAAATCTACAGGAGGCTGTGATCTTTCAATCTCCTCAGCTAATCCATCCAATTCACGGAAGATCTAAGTATACGAGAACTGAGACATTAAAGTTCAAAAATCTAAAACCACCAAAAACAATATTAACGGCAGGAAACACAAAAAATCCAACCTCCATTGATCGGTTGTTGATAAAGTGTGCTTGTGGATGTTTCGAGAAGCTTGTGGCTTTGTCAACAACAGCACATTTCACTCCTAACATAAATGTGAGAATTCAATTCGATCAAAGACGTGAACTTAACTTGATAATGTAAGCTCAAAACTCAAAACTTCAGATGAAAATTAGAGAAATTATGAGAAAAATTGTACCTAGTTTGGTGAGAAGGATGGATAAAACGAGTCCCACCGGTCCAGCGCCGACGATCAGAACAGGAAGCTTAGCAGCATCTTCACCATTGAATAGATTTGTGCTTGAAAGGTCCTTCCTTTGGAAGTACCTCACTGGGTACACTCTGACCCTCGAATTGTTTACGGTTATTCGTGTAACCCTCTTGATAAGCCCTAGAATCGCCATAGTCGAGAAGCTAAACCTTAAACCCTGAAAGTCGCTGGAAGGTCCTTGCTTTGGATGATTTCTCTCTCTTTCTACCTTATACAAGGGTTTCAGAAACGAGAAATCATATTCTAGGCTGCGGCAGTGACGGCGGAGACAGAGATTATGCGGTAGCGAAAATGATGACGGAGATGCGGCGACAGAGACGACGGAGACGCCGCGCAGGACAGCAGGTGATGGTGGGGCTTTGTTATTATATCTTGTCATTTTAAGTATTATTATATAGTATTTATTCATACTACGTGGCACTAGTTTTATCCACTAGAATTGGTCCACCTGTGAATCGACCGTCAAAATAAACAGATGTCAAACAGAGTTTTCAAGAATTGTCGACTCTGTTTTTGTACTGAAAAGTGAGGTTTCATATATATAACCTGATACATCAGTAGACTATCTACATGGATACCTCTCGCGAGAGAGGATTCGTTAGCAAAAAATGGTGTGATCACAATGTGACCTGTACAAATATTTTTTTTCTCTATGCGGATGACTTGTAAGAAGTTAAGGACGACAGAAGAAAACGCAACTTTACATAGGAGTGTCAATGATGGATCGAGTGGCTTTTCTTCCAGAGGAAACTGAATGGTCTTGTCATTGTCTTTCTTCTGGAGATTGATTTAGTCAAAGGTTTTACTTCTGACTCTGGAGCTGAAACTGGCGCAGGTATAGCCATTGGTGCCGATACGGTTTTCCTGGGAGCTTCTTCTTTGTTTGGTGATGGCTGATCTCTATGCCTTTGTTCCCTGAACAGCATCAGAAGCTTCTGAGACTTGTCTCTTCCTCGGGGACTTCCGTTCACTGAGATCGACACCAGAGACGGAATCACTCCTTCTTGTAGCACCATCTGGATACACGACTCGCTTCCCGTACATAGGATCACTAGGCAAGAAACTGCTTGCTCTTGTTCGACTGTGTCACCGGTGTCTAACACCGTTGCAAGTGTACTGATCATTCCTTGTGTTGTTATCATCTCTTCTTTTCCTTCCCGGCTAGAGGCTAGATTTAGTAATACGGCTAATGACTTCTCTATCCACAAGTGGTTACCTGTTGATGCAAGGACTTGGAGGCTTTTGATTATGTTTGATGAAAGGAGAGTGGGAATATTGGGAGAGTAGGTGGAGAGGTTGTAGAGGGCGTGAAGGGCGTCCAGCTTGCATTGGGTTTTCGTATCCTGAAGAAGAAGATTCACGAAAAAGGAAACTGCTTGACTTGAGCCAATCACGGGCTTGGCTTTCTCGAGGCAAGAGAGGTTTAGATATAACGCAGTTGCTGGCCCTTGGGATTGGGAACAAGAAATCATTTTCTCTAGCAGTGGGATGACCCCTGAAGTCAGCATCAGCTCTTTGTTCCTGCAGTGCATCCAAAAGAACGAAACAGAAGAGATTATGACAAGGTTTGCAAATGAAGAGCACCATGAATGGGATGTTAGAAAGTGACATTGCTAAGGAATTTGATTGGTAACAAAGACAGGAAGGATGTGATAATAACTAACCTGTTATTGTTGACTGCTAAGTTAAATAGAGCCATAGCTCCGGTTTCCTGTGCGGCTGCATTGTTATCATGAACAGCTGATTCTAGAAACTGCAAAAACGCTTCCACGAACCCATTGGCTCCCATGAGGATCCTGGCCTCTTCATTATCCTTTAGCAATATCCTGACATTTTCTACTACTTTGCACTTTTTAGCTAAGTCCTCCTCTTTGTCCACGATTGCCAATATATCCTGATACCCCTCTAGAACATTGATTTCAGAATCCACCTCATCAGGAGCATTGTTTTTTTCTTTTTGTTGTCGTTCAGATTCAATAGTACTACTCTCCTCCAAAGGAACGACTCTGATATCCTTCGGTGTGCACAATCCTACACTATCAACTGACTTTGAATTGGGGGATTCAGAGTCAGACATGGCTAATCTCCAGTAATTGAGGTCAAGAGATTCTGGTGGTCCAGTAGGGACTGTGATTCCATTCTGTTCACACCAGCTCGCAATCAAACCTTTAACACAGTAATTGGGAGTCAGGGAAAGATGTGGGAGTTGCTGCTGAGTCTTGGGACAAGAGTTATGTCCATCACTAAACCATTTCTCAATACAGACCCGTTCATAAGTCTGTCCAGAAGCAATGATGACAGGATCATACATAAGCTGCAAAGATATGGGACACCTAAGTTCTTCTGGTGGAATAGGCATCTGTCCTGATTTCCTACTGTTCATAGGCTTATAGTTAATAGAACCAAACTTGGATAGTTGTCGCCCAAACGCATTAACACGATCTTCGTTAGGACCTTGACCAGTAGGGGAACACGGTGTTGAACAAGGAGAGTCATTCTCATCCATCATCTCACTTCTAAATAGCTTGGAGTATTTTCTCATGAGATGCAACAGATAAGCCACAATTGACTCCTTCCGCTTGTCTTCTTCCACACGTGCCCTGTCAATGACTTTCTTTAAAGCACGCCGCTCCGCCAGAGCTGATCTAGAAGAAGTTATACTGAGTCTAGTAGCTGCCTGGTGAAAAATTTCAAGTTCGGTACTGTCACTGCCGTTGTCAAATTTCTTCCCTTGTTGTAATAGTGCAATTATCCTATCACCAACTTCCTTCTCTGATGGATCAAGTAGGAACTTGGTGTGCTCTAGTTCACCAACAATGTCCAAAATCTGAAGAAGTCAAATAACATTAGCATAAACCATTTTATCAACTAGAATTCTAAAATCAATAAACAAAAAAAGCCAATATCTAGCACATAAGCCCTGGACACTTATTAACTTGCAAAAGGAAAGATTTTGTGTGCACTGATATATACATTACCTGAGACCCAATTGAACTAGGAACAATGTCCTCCACACGTCTAAGACTATCGATAAGTGCAGATTTTGCTTTCTCAAATTTTAACAGTACAGCATCCCCAGTAATGGCCTGCTCAACATATAAAAGTGGAGGAATTCAAGAGAGAGACCAAACACACAAAAGAGAATAATGTATCCAAAGAAAGAAAGAGCAACTAACCAAATAAAGTTTGCTACACTCAGAACAGTGTTGAAGAATGTTCTTTGCCTTCTCAAGTGCAATATGTAACGAACACAAGGTTTGAATCCCTGATTTACTCCGAGGTCTTGCTTCTTCCAACGAAGGGAAGATGGACAATACCTTGCAATAAACTGCAGATAGTTCCTTGCACATATCTCCATGTAACTGCATTTTACCCAGCACACAACTTTTAGCAAAGAATAGAGAACACCATCAAATTGAAAGAGTTACATCATAGAACAAGAATGGAAATAATACTAATGCCGCTAAGATTCCCATATACTCTCTCAACACAAGATTTGCTAACAATTAACAGGGAAAGGGATCAAAGGGGCAAGTCTGAATTCAGGAGAATCAAAACTCTATAACATCAAAAAATAGAAGCAATCCAAAACCAAAACACAAAAAAGGAGATAACAATAACATACTAAGCATATCCCTTGTTCATTAGATTCCAACAACTACCGACAAGAATCTTAGAGATAGAGATGGTTAAAACATATCCATTTATGAGAATATAACCTTGGCATCGCTAGCAGCGAACAAATTCTCCTCGAGCTCGCTAACATCCATGATCTTAACTCAATCTGGAGACTCTAATTAGCTAGCCACAGCTTTATACAAACCTGAAGACATGAAACAGAGATGAATCAGTGACGACAGAAGAACCACGAATTAATGATATATCCGACGCAAAGTCTTCTCCTTTCTCATTTCCAAATTAACGAATCATTGTCGTGGTGAAAACAAGAAAACCAAATTTGATCATTGGAAACAAAAACCAAAGAGAAATCGATTACCTTGTTCCAAGAAAGAGTTTTTATTATTATCCCAGAAAAATAAAAATAAAAAGAGAAGAGAAAATACGAAAAACGGAAGAAATGGAGCATAACGGAAGGAAGAGAGACGAATAAAATGGGGATGATGATGAGAAAGAGAAGAACTGTGTCAGCTCCACAAAACTCGCAAAAATCTACGATTAGTAATTGAAACACGAACCAGACACGAGTTCTCGATACGACAAGAAAAAACAAAAACAAAAAGAGCTGGAATAAGAAAATTAACGCACGTGTGGAAAAGTGGCAACAACAATACCAAAAAAAATGGATTACCGAAAATAATTTTGGTGAAAGAACGTACCGGGACCAGCCACAAAGAGAAAGGCTTCATGATAAGATACGAGAGAGATGTCGAAAATTGTGTAGTAGACAAATACTATAAAATGGTTATAGCTAATTTCTGTATTATAAAAAGACTTGGCAACAACAATAAGTATTTAAAAAGGACAATCAGTTGCTATCACGATCTACATTTGGTCAAATAGCTCAAAAGTCCACCTACTATAGCTTTAGCTTGTTATTTCTCAGCTTCAACGATCATTTTACAGAGCACAACATTTCTCAAATCTATACTCAGATGACCGGATTAAGCCCATCTGGTGATATCAAACCACTTTTGGATGATGAATCCCAGAGACCTCGTGTTATCACTCCTTTTCCTTCTCCTAAACTCACCGACTTGTCCATGGTAACTCTCTTTTTGCTTTTCTTCTTGTTTTCTCAGTGGAAAGTTTGACTTTTTGGAACTTTTTTTTTTTTTGCAACAGTTTCAAGGTGAGCACAAGGAAAGCTTGTATTGGGGAACTTATCGTCCTCAGATGTATTTTGGAGTTCGAGCCAGGTATTTATTTGGTAACGGATTATTTGTTGCTTTTTATTAGTCAACTTTATCATATGATTCTATACACAACTTTCACCAAACTGTATTATGTGTATGTGAATCAGTTATTCTGTTAAAAGTCAAAGACCACTAGACGACTACTGTTACAGAGGATTTGAAGGAATTGATTTGTTTTTCTGTGTTGTCATATATAAGCACTAAAAGAGCTAGTGTTCGTTTCTTGTACAAGCTGCTAAGTTTTTGTAGATGACTATGCAGAACTCCCAAGTCCCTTGTTGCTGGCTTGATGTGGCTCGTTATGAAAGATGGAAAGCCTGTTATGAGACATTTCTGTGAAAACTCTAACGATCTTAAGTCATTTGGTTGGAAAGAACACAATGGAAGAGATTTTGGGCGACAAGAGCTGTTTGAACAAAATATGGTTTTGGAGACAAGTTTTGTCAAGTCTGAGGAAGGCAGCCTTGGTTATGGAGGAGATTGGTCTATTAGAATCAATGTTCAAAATATGTTGAATGATGATGAAGTAAAGAGAAGTACACATCTCTTCTTCTATCTAGCTGATGAAGGTTGCAATGGTGTGAATTTAGGCAAAGATGTGTTAAGGCTTAAAGAGAGTTCTGTCTTAGCTTCAGGTTCACGTCAAGATGTAGGAAACTGGCAGATGCACTTAAAATCACAGGTAACTTTTGATTTGAAACTGTTTTTATTAGTTACTTACTGTTTTTGCAAGAAAATAACCATTGTATCTGCTCTTCGTTTGCAGAATCATCTTGAAACACATTATTGTGGATTCAAGACGCCTGACATTGTCAATCTCTCTGGTCTTGTTCAGCAAAATCTCACTGCTCAGGTTATATTTAATATCTCAATTTTGCTAGTTTCCAAACATGTGTTTTTTGTTTTATGAAAACCACACAATGCGTAGTTATATTCATCTTGGCTTGTATATTTTCACTTTTCAGGAAGAGAAGTCTGGACTACTTCAGCTCTCTGACTCATCAGAGGACTCTTCCAACATTTATGTTTTTCAGGTAATCAGTCGTGATCAAGATATGCAAATACAGATTTACTTAAAAACAAAACTAGCATCCCTAAATAACTCATATGAATTCTATGATTTCTTGATCTATAATCCTCATTTTGCTATGCAGATTTCCACGACGAACCAATCAACTATAGACATTGCCTTTGTCTCTGGAATAAAAGAAGAAACGTCCAACATGGAAAATCGTATAATGAGTCTTACAGGTTTATATGGCCTACATTTTCTCAACAAGCAAAATGTTAATAGTTTTGGATAGTGGACACCATTTCTCTGTTGTAGGTCTAAGAGCATAGTTTCCATATAATAACATGTTTTGTCTAACACCATTTTTGATTAGCTGGGATTCATGTTATCTTGTGTACTTAGCTTCTACGCCTTTAAGCTAAGTTTCCGTCTTTATTTCGTGTAGGTTTGCCACTCTCTAGTCTACTTGAAGAGAAACATATAGCATTTAATGCTAAGTTCAATGAATGCTTCAACCTTTCTGACAAGGTGTGATTCTACTCCTTTCCTTAACACACAAAAATACTTTTATGAAGGATCTCTTTTGCACATTATTTATGACTCTCTCTTTATGTGACTCCAGCTTGATCCTGAAACTTTGGTGGTTGGTAAAGCAGCAATCGGGAACATGCTTGGAGGCATTGGTTACTTCTATGGTCAATCAAAGATTCATTTTCCTAAAAGTCCTCTGGTGAGTTATAGTTCTCTTGCTTTTTTGCACTCCAAAAACAGATTCATAGAGTTAATAACAATGTTCAATTGCAGGCTAAAAGTGAGGATGATTTCTTGCTATATTGGCCAGCTGAGCTATACACAGCAGTTCCAAGCCGGCCCCGGTTTCCTAGGGGATTTTTGTGGGATGAAGGCTTCCATCAATTGTTGATCTGGTTAGTCATTATAGATCATTGAATAGGCTAAACAATTTCTTGATATGTTACTTTAAACGATTATTGTTTTTATATGGATTCAGGCGTTGGGATGTCCATATAACCTTGGAAATAGTTGGAAACTGGTTAGATTTAATGAATATAGATGGATGGATTCCACGTGAGCAAGTTTTGGGAGCTGAAGCTCTCAGGTTGTTATATATATCATACACTCTTACTAGCCACAAAATATTCATCATTACTGCTTGTTGCTATTATGGATTCTAACATTCTTCTGCTGCAGTAAGATTCCAAAGCAGTACGTTGTTCAGTTCCCAAGTAATGGCAATCCACCTACACTACTTTTGGTCATACGCGGTAAGAGTCTTCTCGTATGCGATGTAGAGAACAAGGTTTACAAATCAAATCAACTCCATGTTGACATTCCTTATATTTTTATTTTCTTCAGATTTGATCAATGGGATACGGACAGAGAAATTCAACGAGGCAGACAGAGATAAAATATTGTCATTCCTTGACCGGGCTTTTGTACGGCTAGATGCATGGTTTAAATGGTTCAATACTTCTCAGATAGGTAACAACATGGAGTCATACTTATAGAGTTGCAGGATGCGTTCACTCTTCAACAGCTTCTGTGTTTCCTGTTTCAAGCATCTTAGTGACAAGTAACATTGAATACATTACTCCTAGTGTCCTACATCATATATTAATGACTTGATTAAAACACCAGGTAAGGAAAAGGGAAGTTATTATTGGCATGGCAGAGACAATATAACAAATAGGGAACTAAACCCTCAGGTACTCTTTCTTGATCCTTAACAAAAATGTTACTATGGGAATTTTTTCCTAGGTTCCTTTTATTTAGTTGGTTTACCACTTAATTCTGCTACTTGAATCAAAGAGACTTCAAAGATAATACCTTAGCTTTCACAAATTCCTGCAGTCTCTTTCCTCGGGTTTGGATGATTATCCTCGGGCTTCACATCCAAATGAAGATGAGAGGCATGTTGACCTCAGATGCTGGATGTATCTTGCAGCAGATTCCATGAACTCCATCCAAGAGTTTATGGGGAAAAATGACATACTTGTGACAGTAAGAAGAATATGACATGAAAATAGACTACAGTCTCTAAATTTGTTCATCACATATTTATGACATTGTATCCTGCAGGAGGATTACAGCTCAATTGCCAAGCTGCTTTCAGATTTCACTCTTCTGAATCAGGTTTATATATTTCAATGCAAAATGCCTACAAGGCTACGCATGAACTCTTGTTCTCTCACTCTCCTCTCTTCTTCAACAGATGCACTATGACAAGGACCATGGGGCTTACCTTGACTTTGGTAATCATACAGAAGAAGTAAGGAAATTTGAAAGAATTGTGTCACAGAGAAGGTTATATATCCACTGTCATGATAGTGATAATTTGTTACTGAATCATATATCCTACGGTTTGATTCTCCAGGTTCGGTTAGTCTGGAAAGAGGTAATTCACGAAGATGGACATTTATCTCGAGAGCTTGTAAGGGAGACATATGGGAAGCCAGAGCTAAGATTGGTTCCTCATATCGGTTACGTCAGCTTCTTTCCCTTCATGTTTAGAATCATCCCAGCTGTGAGTTATATGTATTGTGCATTCGTATTTAATATGCTCCATTATCCATATGATTGTTGAAACCCTTGTGGAGGACAACATAAACATAAATCTTTACATTTTTGTTGCTTGATGAAAGGATTCTTCGATCCTCGACAAACAGCTCGATCTCATTTCAAACGGGAACATCGTATGGAGTGACTATGGACTACTTTCACTTGCCAAAACTAGGTGAGCTTGCAAGAACAAACATACCTGAGAAATTTCATTCTTCTATGATTCCATAACTACTCGCTTTTCTTCATGCAGTTCTTTGTACATGAAGTATAACAGTGAGCATCAAGCACCATACTGGAGAGGTGCTATATGGATGAACATGAACTACATGATTCTTTCTTCCCTGCACCATTACTCTACAGTGGATGGACCGTACAACAGCAAAGCACGAACGATTTACGAGGAACTAAGGAGCAATCTAATAAGGTATGCATGCTTGTATTAGGTACAGTTGAAGATATCTGAGCATATATGGCCTTACTTATATTGTGTTGTTGATGCAGGAACGTGGTTAGAAACTATGACCAGACTGGAATTATCTGGGAACACTACGATCAAACAAAAGGAACTGGAGAAGGTGCACGTGTCTTCACCGGTTGGTCTGCACTTATCCTCTTAATCATGTCCGAAGAATACCCTCTATTTTAAAAACCATTATGATTACCAACATTTGTAACTTTGAACATCAAAAACTATCCGCTCGTGTTTGTGAACAAAATAAGGCAGTCTCTTTCAAAGGCTTTAATGAAAACTATATCACAATACATCAAGATTTATAGCTCAGCTACTACGTACATGTTAAAGTCCAAAGCTAGCCTTGTCGTTTCTGAGCATAACAATGTGCGCATCCAGGAGATGGTAAAGGATAAGAGAACTTCGAAACTAGAGTAATTGCAGATTCGCTTCTATGAGTCTAGTGCCATTTCTGTATCTTCAGCCACCATGATTTCCATATCCCTCATGTCTCGCTTCAATACGTTCCCAAGTCTTCCTATGGCTTCTGTCTCTTGTTGCAATACCTATTTACAATGTTAAAACCGTTACATAATGTCCTGATGTAGCTTCCTAAAGAAAAATCTAAATATCCATATGCCAATCCAGAGATTAGTGACAAAAGATGTTGTATATCATACCTCCTGCATATCTATCAAGCTCTGCTCGTCTATTTTAGTTGACCCAGGGAGATAAAGGGAACTACCAGCAGCAATTGAATTTGCTTGAGCACGAGATATCGTCTGCAGACTTTGCACCCTCCTAGAAAGCTCTGCTCCAGGACCTTTCACCTGAGAATCCACACCCATTTTTTACATCAAACTTTGTAAACATCGAGTAGAAATTTTAATTAAAAAATGAAAAAAACCTGTCTTGTTATTGCAGTTAACTTCTCAGACAGTTCGGCCTCTCCTTTCGTCAAGGGTAACCGGAAACCCTTCCCTTCTAAGCCTTCTATAATCCTCATCACCTTCAAGCACACAAGCCAGAACACAACAGTAAATGTAATTTTGAACGTAATCTGGACTCATATAAGAAGGTAAGATCTTTCAATGCGATGACTTCTCTTACCCTCAACATGCGTCTTTGAAGACTCTGCTCCTTCTGTCTCAACCTTTCAATAGATGGGAAGGTTGATGCTTGCAAATGTCTCTGAAGCTGTAGAAACAAAATCAAACAATTTCTCGTTAAATTAACTCCTAATAATATGAGAGAGAAAGAGAGTGGTGAAATGATAACTCACCATTTTAACATTGCTCTGAGTCGTTTTTATTCTATCCCTATCTGAGACGAGAACTTCATCTTGAAGCTACATCAACCCAACAAAAAATAGTGTCAAGATTCATTTGTCCAGTGTGCTAAATGAATGATTTGTTCACATATCATTGTGGATATCAATCTTAAAAGAAAAACAATATTGGCTTAAGCATCCCACAAAACCACCAAACAAAAAGCATAGAAACTTGGGAGTTGATGAAATCAACCTTAAGGCGCTGAGAGAGATCTTTGAAACCTTGCACAAGCTGAGGCCAAAGGCGCTCTCTTTCTGTTGAATCCATACCTTCAAGTTTGCTCATGGCCTCTGCCCACATTATCTACCACCAAATACGAGTAAAACCTTCAGAAATATCTCCGAGAAATCATATAGAAACTAATTTAAAAGATTCATTAAACACAAGAAAGCTGCACATTTCCATGATATAGTAGAAAAGATGAAGAAGATACTCACATCTGATACAGCTGCAGGCTTCACCCGGTACTGTGGTTCAGTCACACTGAATAAAAGATGCTACATAACAAAGGAAACAACAGTTAACATAAACAAAAATCATCACCACATAGCTAAAGAATCCAGAATTTTCCACCTAAACTAACCTGAAAAGCATACTTGGGATTCGTTGGATCTTCCTTATAAGCTTCAATGATAGCCTAAATCAAAATCAAGGCTTATCAATCAATGGAAAGACTAGGGTTTAGGGATTGTAGATCTGGAATCAAAGAAATAGCAAACCTGGACATCACGATCGGCGAGAGAGTAAGGAATTGGAGCAACGGGAGCCATCTGAGTAGTCAATTGAGCATTTGGGAAAGGCGTTTGCTGCTGCTGCTGAGCGGTGTTGTTGAATGGTGACTGAAAACCAAAATTAGAAGATGGCTGTTGCTGAAACAGTGAACTCGGCTGCTGCTGCTGTTGTTGTTGTTGTTGTTGCTGTGGCTGTTGAGATGAGAAGGGAGACGAGAAGAGTGAAGAGCCAAATCCGCCGGAGGAGAAGGAAGGATTCGATGGCGTACCGAACGCAGGCGTAGCTGACGGTGTACCGAACGCCGGAGAAGATGTGCCAAAGGCGGGTGTGGATGACGGAGTGCCGAATGACGGCGATGAAGACGGAGTGCCGAACATTGGGAAAAGGAGAGGTTAGATCTCTGTGAAGAAGGTAAAGGTTTTTTAGTAGGCAAAAGGCGCCATTTGGAGAACTTTAAAACGCAGCTCAAGTGTTCGACGGAATTCTCGGCGTTGGTTTCCGTGAGTCATCTATTGTTTAGGGTTTTGTTCATCTTTCGCTTATTGGTCAAATACTTTCATCAACTAACTTTATTAAGATTAAATCAAAAGAGTAACACAAATTATTATGTTGATGTATCTTGGTGAATTTAATTTAACTTTTTTTCGTTTTATAAGTTTTATTTATTTACGAAATATGAATTCCATGAAATATAGTCGCAATTCAATTATCATATCTTTTGATTTTGCCGAATATATTGAGAAAATCAAGTAACAAACTTATTTTAGTTTTTGAAATTTTAGACTATGTCCCCTAGTCCATGTATGATGGAAAAACTAGAATAAATTACTTACTTAGGCTTTGAATGGTGTGAGGTATGTTGTATATCGGACTAAATTCGGACGATTCTGCACTTAATTCACCATTTACTATTACGAAATAATAAGAATTAAATCTTCAACTAATACACACTTATTATATATCTACATATACATTTTTGCAGCTATTTTAGCAAATAAATCCTATACTTGAACTGATTTACAACCCAATGTCATTAGCATTAAAAAAAAATTCCCAAATAATTAATTTTACTTTAAATTCGTGATTTAAATTGTCAATCACATTATTAATTAAATTTAATCTAAACAAACTTCACATCAATCCCTTAAAATTAGCATAAACGTATTTGTTAACAATATTTTTAAACAAAGTTTTTTGTTTAAATAAATATTATTCTTACTAAATGTTTTTTGTTTAAATAAATAAATCTTGTATTTGAACTTATTTACAATGTCATGCTACTGGCATTAATTATTTAGGAATGAAAATATTTAATTAAAGATTTAAATTTTCTAAATCCTTACTTTTAGAGTTATTATGTCATTACCTAAAAACCAAAAAATATTAATTTTTTAAATATTATTATTTATATATTTAAACTTATAAATTTTTTAATATATCACAATTTTTAACATCATTATATAATATATAGAGTTTTAAAAAATCTCAAAAAAAATTCCGTCATATTTTGTGATTCGACTTTTAAAAAATGAACATATATTAACCAATTGGCGAAAAATAACGTCCCGCATCGACTAAAATACATAGACAATAATTCATAAACATATCATAAATAAGATCAATATTAATAAAATAAATGGTTTTTTTTTACGGGACAGACTTAGCGGGGCGAGTTTGGCAGGACGTTACTTAATAACAATTGTAAACTATAAAATAAAAATATTTTATAGATAAATACAATTTGCAAATTTTTATATATAATAACTTTAAAAAATAAATTGTCTCCGCGGTGTACCGCAGGTTAAAATCTAATTGATCTTATTTTTGGTTGATAATAATCATTCAAAACAACAAAAACTAAATTTGTTATCTATCTTACCTTAAAACATCAACTACTATAATGTTCTAAACTCTAAGTTAGGAAATAAGTAGAAATTATCCCACACATTCTATACTATACAAAAAATAAAATAAAATAAGAGAGAATAACATAACAAATATCTATTTCAACTCTAATCTTTAATAGAATCGAATTGTTCCACACATAACATTCAAATTAAAATACTAAATCTTTGAGAGGATCGATTTGTTCAACTCAAATATACCACTTCATCATGTTAAACCCCAGATTCTTAAGTCATTTTTAAATGTAGAAAATTATTAACCAAACTATACGTACATTAATATATTATTAATTTTTTACCGTAGAATATGTGAAAATATATATTTTAATATATTTTAAACTTAGTTAATTCCCAAGGTAATATCATCTATATATACAAATAAATAAAATCTAAATATTATTTTAAATTACTTCCTAATCCTAGTATGAATTATCCTAGACTTTGATTGTCATGGAGTCTCGATTTGCGGGATTAATGTGATGTGAAAATAGATGTACAATGGCCCATGAACTCGTTTGGCTTCGGAAGCGATATTGTAGGACATAATGTTGCATAAGTTGGGATATTGGAGCTCTGCATAGAGAAGTATATATGTTGCATACATCAAAGCCAACGATGTTGTTCAAAAGAAGGTGAGGGGTGTGGAACGGATGAGGAGTGCTTGATACTACAATGACCTTGTTTCTACGCGTTAGATCTCCATTGTGTTAGATGTAGATTTACGTGTAACGCTTTCATCAATACGCACGAGTTCTTTAATCTCACTCATTCTTTGGAATTAGTGAAGAATATTCAAAAATGAAGGATGAGAGTGTGTCGAGGATACTCGATATATTATAAATATATTAAAACCAAAACTATATATTATTTATCAATATATATTATCAATAATTTATTATTTGGTTTTCAATATTTATTGAGCTAAGAATTTTAGAAGATTTGATGAAAGTTAGATTTGGAGAGATTTGAGGGACTTTTTAATATATATTTGGATTGATTTGTTAGATTTTATAATTTTTGAAAAAATATTGATTAGTGATTTGGTGGATTTACATGGTAACCATAATTGAGGAAAAGAAGCGTGACTAGATAAGGACATGCGTTATACAATGGTTAATCGATAATTGTTTATTTTATAGAAATGTTAGTAAGTTTTTTTTTGCCATTGTACAAATATCATATTAAATTTTAAATGATCAACTATAAATTTTATAATATATTCGGGTTTTAATCCCCAAAATTTTACTTTACAGATTGTATAAAATTTAAAATAATAGAATTAAGAAAACATAATTTTGAAGTAATATATGATTTAACATATGAGTTGTTTATACATAAACAAAATGTTCGTTATCCAACTTTTTTCTAACTTAATCAACGATTAGTCGAAATAGACTTTTAATTAGATCTAAATATCATCTCAATTTATCCACTCTATCACTATCTTTAAAATAAAAAAAATGATAGGCATTTTCTAAAACATGTATTATAGTCTAATAAATTAATTGAAAATAACGCGGTTTTATGAATTACAGTTTTGTAATATGCCAATCTCTGTTAAGAATATTCAACTTATATAATAAAATTAATAAATTTTATTTTTTCGGGTAAAAATATTATTACCTTTTTAATGTATTAACAAAAATAATACGAATAAATTTAACGTTAATAGTTTAATATATTGATATTGTTATATCCTTAATTTTAACCTTTTT
>Ga0041059_1000897_pt1 | contig 23552 bp, 22 predicted proteins | sample AraColnosormetaG_FD_56232 | JGI IMG/M metagenome (GOLD analysis project Ga0041059, IMG submission 56232) | Arabidopsis roots microbial communities from North Carolina, USA - Col MF nosort | ecosystem: Host-associated > Plants > Roots > Unclassified | place: USA: North Carolina | collected... | reverse complement strand
AAAAAAAAAAAAAAAAAGTCAAAATTTGACTCTTTCTAAGAGACAAAGTGTGTACCTGGAGACAGATAACTGAAGAGCGTTGATGGAGTAACAAATCTAAAATCCTCTGGTTACGAGCTAACCAAAGCGTGCGGAAATCGCTCTCTCGAGTGCTATGATTCTGTTAATAACACCCAACACAATCAACCAATGTCGTCGATTCCAGAATCAACAAGGTAAAGAGTGAAGAAATCAGAAGAATAGAAGCAAACCTTTTGATCAACGCGTTTATAAATCGGAGCCAAGATATTGAAAGTGGTACAAGAAATATTCGATTCCACCATTGAAGAAGCTAAGTTGGAGTTGAGTCTCTGCACAAACAAACAAACACAATCGGCGAATCAAATCTCAGAACAAACAAAAAAAAGAAGGAAAGTGGAGGAAGAGCGACGACGAACCATAACTGAAAGCGGCTTGTTGTTTCTGCCGGAGAGTAGACCGGAAAAGTAGATCGGAAGAGGAACAGCAGCGAGGACGACGAAGAGGGAGAGTGGTGAAGAGAAGGAAGGGATGAATCTAGACCGTAGAATCAAGCTCAGCCTGCTTCGATTCTGATGGCTTTGCATTTGAGTTTTTCTTTCGAATTCTCTCAACAGATCTTTTTTCTCATCTTATAATGAATTTCTATCGGATTTATTCTTTTTGGCAGTACTTGATTATTATTATTATTATTATTTTATTCATAAGTTAAAAAAAAATATGAACCGTTGGTTTCGTAAATATCTAATTTCAGTGAAATAAAGACAATGTAATTTCTTCATAATTGCAATGAAATAAAGAAAAATTAGTCTATTGACCAATGGTAGATTTTGGTATTTTTGTTTTGGCCATTCATGGAAGTTTACAACGATCATAACGTTTTAAATCGTACTTGTATTTTTTGTAGATTTATGAGAAAAGGTAAGTACAATAAAGAGTAATTGCAGGGAAGAAGAGGGATATTAATGATTGGAGAAGGAGAACCGCGTATCAGGCTGGGCTATGTCGGTTTCTCATGACACGGTCTTGTTGTATCACACCGATTATATATTATCGTTTTACAGCAATGTTTATATCATGCCTACAAAATATAGGGATTCAAATTGCTTAACCACGTTGTATTCTTCTTCTTCTTCTTGTCCAACTTTTTCTACGAAATTATAGCAAATCAAATTCATGCTATTTATTGAACGCAAATGTTTAATTTTCAGACAAATCAGATTCTTACTTTTGCTGTTCAAACCCCAAAATTCAATGAAGAAATTTTATAATATTCATCAGATACTGAGCGGATTTTAAGCAAAAAACCAAGAGAAGTGATAGATACTGAGCGAGTTTGATATGAAGATTATCTTGGCCGGAGGTTGATTATCGTCTTTCCAACGAAGCAACTGCAACACCATTATATGGATATTTGGTGTCTCGTCATCAGAGTCGTGCCAATGAATTTTGATGCTATAAACAAAAAAATATAGTTTAATATTTTAATAAATAATGTAAACATAACAAAAAAATTATTTATTAAAATATACACATAACAAAGAAGACGGAAAGCTCCTCTCTCACAAGCCAGGCTATCTCGCCACCTGCTATACCTTTGAATATTTCAAAGGTCTTTTTTGAGAAGTATTTCAAAGGTCCGTCTTCTTGACACTACCGGCGACAAGAGACATTTTTACAACGAAAGAGTTCGATAATAGAAAGGTTAGTAAAAAAATAAAAATATTCTTTGTCGTAATTATTTCAAAGGTCATTTTTGAGAAGTCAATAAAACTATGTTTTGTTTTGTTAACAACATGCATTATACCGTTTGATTGATAACATAATAACGACACTAGCACATTTTACTAGTTTACACATTATAATCAACCTAATCGTTTTTGGTCATATTTTTGTTCTAAATTATTTATGTTTTGCTTAAAATTTGCTTAATTTATTATTAAACTTTAAATATTAATTATTTTTTTTGTTATGTTTATAATATTTATTAAAATATTAAATCATATTTTCGCGTATGGTATCAAATTTTTTTGGCACGTTCTGTTTGGATGTTATGTCACAAAAATTAAAAATTTAGTACTTACAAAAAAAACAAAACATGGTTGAAAAAATCTTTCAATCAATTACTAAAAAAAAAAGTAAATGAAGAAAGCAATACCTCATGCAGCAGCTTGTGATATGATCCAAAAACAAATCGGGACAGCTAAAGGTCTTGGCTGGTACAAGCAAAAACTCGGTCTCCTTGAGCCCATCCAGCTTCTTTCAGGTACTACAACATATTAAAAAGATTGCACATGTCAAAATGACTATTACCATATCCAAATTTCGATTGTTTCCTACTTTCCTTTTATCTTCAACAGTTGTTTCCTTTTTCTTATTTGAGAACGTTCGAGAAATCTGGACCGTCTATTTTCATCATATTGCAACTGTGAGATCTGATGGTGATTATCTAATCTAAACGGTAAGTTTGTTAGATTATGTGGGACCGGGACGATCTATTTCTTAAACCTCTGTTACAAACAAACACTCATGTCTATTAGTATTAGGAAATAAGAGATGGATATGATGATGATTCCGAACCAATTCTCAATAAACTGTTTATAATGGAACAGAAGCAGCAGTGATTGATGATCTAACAGACATTGACATCAGGCTACCAATGCTAGTCTTCCTGTGGGAGATAGAAGCGGCCTTGGTTATGCCGAGTTTTCTGTTGATCTGTGTTTATGTAATCACCCGAGGATGCAAACAATTAATCCCATCAGCTAAAAGACTTGTTTGATTCAAAACAGACTTTAGCAGATCATTTGTTTTTCTTATCTACAGAACATAATATATTCTTTTTTTGGTGATATTATGATTGGGAAACATCCATTTCATTTAACCAGAAAGCATGGCAATCTTTTCTTTGAACAAATCTCCATAAATTACAGACAAAGATAAAGCCGGAAACAAGAAAATGTTGCAGATAAAATCTAACAAAAGAAAGAACAATCGAAAAACTCTTCTTCTCCTTGTAATTTGCTCACAACAAAACCTCTTCTTCAGAGCCTCTTAAAGTGGCTTTCCACTTGTCTTGATATCATTTCTGATTGCTCCTTGAATCATCTTAACGATCAAATACTGCAAAGTAGAAGAAAGGATTTCACTTGTTTACCAAATTCGAACAAGACAATAAATCAAACTGTGTCTCTTTCTTACCTGAGCGCCTATGATAAGAGGGATGAGTTTCTTTCCTTTATCATCAGAGTAAGATCCATCTACCATCTTCTTGTCTACATGAATTGCTTTCCTCTGGTTTGTTGCTACATCAGTTATCGCCTTAACCAAGTTCGGGATCCACGCTTCACCATTTGGAAGAGCCTGAACCGAGAGCAGGTAAGCAACTTTTAACAGTCAGTCTCTCTCCAAGTCGGATCAAATCAGAGATTCGAAAACACAAACCTTTTCGTCCTTATCGTTCTTGCTGCATCTTCCGCTGTTCTCTGCATAGACTACCGCGATTGCAGAATCCTACAAGCCAGTAAAGAATGAAACTGATTCTTGCTACAATGAACCAAACATACATTGGTATAACAATTTTCGGAGACAGGTATATGTATAAATAACCATACCTCAAACTCTTGTTTTCGCATCTTAGAACCAGCCCGGATAGTTTTGAGGAGAGAATCTGATCTCTTGGAGGAAAAAGTTTCGTAGGAAAGTTCATCGGGAGGGGAAAATTGAGCATGAGTCAGAACAAGCAAGGTTTTGCACCATATCTCTTTTCCAAAGGTTTGGGTGATTGCTATAACAACTTGCTTATCTAGCTCATCGACTCTATACACATCCAAACGATCAACATAGAGCAAGACATCTATTGTTCTGTTCACAAGAAACCTGTCCAAAATCCGAGAAACACAACAACTATCGTAAAACTTCCACACACACTCCAATATACAGCTTCAGCGTAAACCAGATACTCATAATTCACAATTTCAACAGAAACCCACAAGTAAACATGTTAACCACATATATACTTAGCTTAATTAATTCAAAAACGAATGAGATAATCCTATATGCAACAATCAACGAAGAGATATTCCAAAAGAGTAGCTACTGACCCTTTGATTAACTCGAGAGCTTGGTGATTGACATATCCAGCTTCCACAAGTCCAGGGGTGTCAATAATGTTGATAGTGAACCCTCCCATTGTTCTTGAAACCATCACTGGTCTCAATCCTTCAGCCTACAAAATCAACAAAACAGAGCCATCAAATATCTTGAAATGACTACTCTTTCTTAATCCAAATTAAAAAAATCAAGCTTAGGGAAACTGAATTACGTACTTGGAAAGGACTGACACGGACGACTTGTTCGCCGATAAGAGAATTGACAGTGGATGATTTTCCGACACCGCCTTTACCCAGAACAAGAACTGTCATTGAGTTCATATCCTGCAATTACAAAAACCTCCCATCATTATCTCCTAATCACAACGGAGAATCCGAGAAACCGACTTAAGCACCAAAGAAACAGGAACAACAACAACAAAACACACCTTTTGCTTCAATTTTCCGAAGAATTCAATCAGCTTTTCCTGGGTAGCTGCTGGAAATTGCTGAAACCCAACCCATTCACGAACGAGAGACCCCATCACTCCTAAACCCTTCAGCAAAAAAATTCTTTTGGTAAATAATCGCTGAGTGATGACGATGATGATAATTAATTTCGAAAGCGATAACGTTTTGGGAGATTTGGAGGAGCTTACCGTTGTGTGAGGAGCGTTTGAGGTTTTTGGAAGAAGCTCTCTCGATGTGTTCCGCAGAGAAAAGCTAAAGAATGTGACCTTATCGGTAATTTGTTTAATAGTTCAAATTATTTTCACTTTTACTCCTCTATTTCTTTAGTGTTTCTTTTTAGTGCCTTCAAATTTTGAAAACTAACAAACTCAACCCCAAACCAAATCCAGTTACCAAGTTGCAGCATTACACTTCATATTTTCATGGAAGACTACATTAGGTGGAACATTGAATTAGCATAGCGTCACGGGAGCTCAAGCGATTCTCTGAACCTTTCTTCGCTTGTAAGTCAAGGAAAACAAATGGTCACTATTGGCTTCTCGAGCATGATTGTCTTCGCTCAGGACCCCCAGCGGTTTTCTCAGAGCCTTGGCTTCCCTCTGAAAGTTATTACTAGACGAAATCCTCTTGCTCTCTGTTGTTTCAGAGCCTCTGTCAACAGTCCTAGGCTTAAAACCAGGAGACTTCAGGTGGTACCGGACATATTCTTCTTGCTTTAGAGGTATATTCTGTTCTGTGATGGAGTAATTTGAAACACGGAGAGCACTGGGAACAGTGTGTGTTGGATCATGAAACACCGGTTCTGTACCTTGGATTGATCTTTGTGTAGTTTCCAAATAGGTTAAGAAAGGGTCTGGGATAGAACAGCCAAGAGTTCCGTAGGGTGGTTTCTCAAATGTCGTACCTAAGTATGGAGACGCTGCAAATCTAGTACTCTTTGAACCGGTTTCATGGATTTGCAGGAGATTGTTTCCTGGAGCTACATAGGGTTTCCTGAGGATGGCAGAAGAAGATTTAGGGACTAATTTGAGAACACCCTTTGGCAAAGTCTGATGATGATGGCCAGCAGAAACTAAGCTGGAACCTTGATACCGGAATACTCCTTCCTTGGTTATCTTTATCTTGAGACTGTTCTTGGAGCTGCCACTGCGAGGGAAGGTTAAACTTTTCGATCTATTTCTTTCCACGGGTTTCACTACATTGGGAGTTTTGAATCTACATGTAGCACTATCCATTTCCTTAGATGGAACTCTATTGAGGTCCAGTAGCTTGAGATTACCGGTTTGAGTTCGTCCTGACCAAATGAGGAGCCTTGAGTAATTGCCCAATTTATTTCCATACTGAACCCACACCCTTTGCATTTCGGTAAATGTCCTGATCAGCTTTTCATGATAGAACTTTAAAGAGTAGTAATACTTTCTCCTCTTGACAAACATAACACCTTCTTTGAAACAAGCTACCTTTGGAGTAAACAATCCACCTAGCAAATTCTTGTAAAACTTATCCTCTGGATTCCCAAAATATAAATTGGCACCATCAAGAAGTTCCTGCATCGTCAAACTGAAAGTCTGTGGATCCATATCTGGCAGAAAACATGAGAGGAAGAATCTTTCTTCTTCAGTCAGAAGTGAGTTCCAAGTCTCAACAGACAATATTCCCGTTAAATCTGGTAGATCGTAGAGCTCGTATGGTATGTTACAGAGCTGACCTTCAACCAAAGCTAGCTCACAGTTTACTTGCGCAATGTCGTAATCATCAGAGTCATCATCTTCAGAGTCTAGCCCAACTGTTTGATTCTTATTCATCTGTAGTTAACCACTTACTACCCTTAAAACACAAGTACTTCAAATCTCCAACCACAAACTCAGTAGAAAGGAACACAAGCAGGAGATACCTAGATAGAAAATGTTAAAGACTCATCATCAGCAATTCACATTACAAGAATTCTACTACAATACAATGGACAGCGAGAAGCTGAGTATGTTACTAATCAGAAATCAAACGAACATAAATAGCATTTTACTCACTGATTTCAGCAACAACAACACTAAAGGCTATATAAAACACGAAATATACATTGTGAGATCAATGAAGCACTCAAAAAGAAGAAGATACACAACACCAGAAAATCTCCCAGATCGGATCAGCTACAAAGCTTAAACGTAATCGATCGCGAACTCAATCAATAACCAAAATCAAAAGCTCCAACAAGGCAAATAACTAGAGAGCGAAAACCCTTGGATTTGACAACAAAAATGTGCAGACAATTTGAATAAAAAACAAGTATCATACAAATCTCAGCACAAATCAGCTCCAATGAGTTTCAAAAACCTACCGGAACTAATAAAAAAAAAGAATCTCGAGATATTCAGAGAAATCGATCGGAAAGCGTAAAAGACGAGGAGCTTACCGGCTCTAAAGACAGGTGAAATTAGCAGATTAGGGTCGAAGAAACCATATCCCTTTGGCTACAGATACGAACTTCATCGCCTTCAAAGATTCTCTGCTTCCTTTCTAGAGATTTCTATGGCTTTTCGATCGATGCGACAGTAGAGTAGAGACTAGAGAGACTAATTACTGTTACACTTGTATTTTGATTTCTTTAATTAAAGCCGCCTAAAGTAACTAATGCCTTGATTACTTTAATTAATAATCATTTTTAAATTGTGATTTATAATCAAGTTAGACATTACTTCACAAATAGTTTGGGCCTGGAAACGTATAGGCCCATGTAAACTTTAATAAAAGAATCACCTTGCAGGTAAGTATAATATCCTGATATTATTATTTACTTGATAGAATGGGCCTATAATAAAAGAAATCACCATTAAAGAATTATAGGCCCATGATATCAAGTAAATATCAAGAAATGATGATTAATGATCAAGTTAGACATCATTACTTGATATTTTGGTAAGTAGGATCAATCAACGGTCAGGATCCTTTTAGTAAAATCATGTGTCATTTTCAGTTTGTCTAAAAGATAAGCCTTTCACTTTCTCTCTCTGTCTTATTAGAAAAGAAAATTTGTACCGTTTCCAAAGTCTGAGCCAATCATTGTGTTGATTCTGGAATTCTTTGTGGGAACGAGAAATTTGTACAAGGGAGATTCATCATGGCTGATAGTTGTTGTATCAGACTTCACTTATTAGCCTCTGTTTTCTTGCTCTTATTTTCATCCTTCAACTTGCAGGTACTTTAAACTTTCGTAATCTGTGTGTTAAAATTGCTTACTAAGATCGATTTGTTGGACTCTTGAGCTACAAGTTAAAAAAAAACAAAATAAATCAAACTTTGTGATTTTTTTCTCTGCGTATCAATCTAAGACATATGAAGGGGAAATGTATATATGGTTTTTTGTAATTGTTTCTATATCAGTAAAGTTTTAAACTTTTGAAGCTGGTTTATCTCTTAATCTCAGGGTATTGCAGCGGAAAATCTTTCCAAGCAGAAACTGACCTCACTGATTCTTCAGGTTTTGATCTTAATCCACACAATTATCTGTATTGTTTTCGTCTCTTTTAGATTGCCTAAACGTTGATGATCAACTTTTGCAGAATGAGATTGTAAAGGAAGTCAATGAGAATCCAAACGCTGGTTGGAAAGCTGCTTTCAATGATCGGTTTGCAAATGCCACCGTGAGTTTATTATCACCTCCATGCTCTTATCTCTTTAAGAGCTACGTTACTTATCATTGTTCCTGAAAGTTTGTGTTTTTGTGTATGTATGTGCAGGTTGCAGAGTTTAAGCGACTCCTCGGTGTTATACAAACACCAAAGACGGCATACTTAGGTGTACCTATTGTAAGACATGATTTATCGTTGAAGCTTCCTAAAGAATTTGATGCTAGAACCGCTTGGTCACATTGCACCAGTATTCGAAGGATCTTAGGTCGGTTTTAATCTCTTAGCTTCCACTATCTCTGTCATTAACCCAATGATTTACTGACTCTTCTTATGTTTTGTTTCAAATTATCTCCCTCTTTATTGCACTAAAGATCAGGTGAAACATCATTTCATTTGAGTGGGTTATATATTGAACAATGTGTTACTCTGGTCGACGATAACTTTATGGTTTTGGTTTCTTTTGGGTCATTGTGGTTCTTGCTGGGCATTTGGTGCTGTTGAATCACTGTCCGACAGGTTCTGCATCAAATATAACTTGGTAACACAACTTTCTCCATCAAGCCAAGATTGACGATTGCTACAGCTTTTTAATGTAATTGCTCTTCTTCCCTTGCAGAATGTTTCCTTATCTGCCAATGATGTCATAGCATGTTGTGGATTACTTTGCGGTTTTGGTTGTAATGGTGGTTTCCCAATGGGTGCATGGTTGTACTTTAAGTACCACGGTGTAGTAACCCAAGAGGTAAATTCTCAGCAAAGAACAAATAATAATGGCAATGTGGTCAAAGTGTATTGAACTTTTGTAATGCTGTTGGTTCTTCAGTGTGATCCATACTTTGACAATACTGGTTGCTCTCACCCGGGATGTGAACCCACTTACCCTACACCAAAATGTGAGAGGAAATGTGTAAGCAGAAACCAGCTATGGGGTGAATCAAAACACTATGGTGTCGGCGCATACAGAATCAATCCTGACCCTCAAGACATTATGGCTGAGGTTTACAAGAATGGACCTGTCGAGGTTGCTTTTACCGTTTACGAGGTAATGAAAAAGATTTTTGATTGATCAAACCATATTGATTATATCTTGGTGAAGTCCACATTTTCATGTATCTTTTTGTTCTTCAGGACTTTGCACATTACAAATCAGGAGTATACAAGTACATAACGGGTACTAAGATTGGAGGTCATGCAGTTAAGCTCATTGGCTGGGGAACTTCTGATGACGGCGAAGATTATTGGGTATGAATTCTCTGGATTTTGATTCAGATCAAGCTGAAAAAGTAATAACATTTTCTTGTTCGTTGTTGCAGTTGCTTGCAAATCAATGGAACCGAAGCTGGGGTGATGTAAGTTCTTCTTTTCTCCAATCAAAACTTTTAAATTAGACCTTCCAAGTAAACAAAAGCACAGAACCTGAGATAGAAAATGTGAAAATCTCAGGATGGTTACTTCAAGATCAGGAGAGGAACGAACGAATGTGGCATTGAACAGAGTGTTGTAGCTGGTTTACCTTCAGAGAAGAACGTATTTAAAGGTATTACCACTTCAGATGATCTTCTGGTTTCCTCAGTCTAAACAAGACGATGTGTCCCTACTTCTGTAATATATCATTTGCAACTGTGTTGTAAGTTTAATATACCATTGAAAGAATCACCTTCAATCAAAACAAAAGTATGTATAGCTTCTGTTAATATTCAATTTTACATGTTACCATGCAAGAGGACTGTTACAGTGTTTATTTGGTTTTGGTAAATTATAGCCACCTAAAAGTAACGCCTTAATTAATCATTTTAAATTATGATTAACAATCAAGTAAGTGGAACAAATCAACGGTCAGGATCTTATCCTCGCAGTAATATGATCTGTCATTCTCTAACTAAAAAGATAAGCCTCTCTCTGTCTCTTCCTAGAAAAGAAAACTTTGTACCTTTTCCAAAGTCTAAGCAAATCATTGTTTTTGATTACTGGAACTCGTTGAGGGATTGAGAAAAAAATAATCAGAAGAGAAAGATCCATGGCTGATAATTGTATCAGACTTCTTCACTCAGCCTCTGTTTTCTTCTGTTTAGGGCTTCTAATTTCATCCTTCAACTTGTTGCAGGTACTTGAACCTTCATAATCTGTGTTTGAAATTGCTTACGAATATTTATGCATGTTAGTGCTTTCTTCTAGTTACGATCTGTTTCGTAGCCTTCTCGGGTTTTTCTGGGTTTGATCATGTTTGCTTATTTGTTGGACTCTTGAAGCTAGAAGTTTTAAAAAAAAAAATCGAAATTTTCTGGGTCTTAATCGAATCAATGAACGGGAAACATATTTGTGATATCAGAATTGTTTAAAGTTTTAAACTTTTGAAGCTGGGTTGTCTCTTAATCTCAGGGTATTGCAGCTGAAAATCTTTCCAAGCAGAAACTGACCTCATGGATTCTTCAGGTTTTGATCTTAATCCACCCAATTTTCTGTTTTGTTTTCGTCTCTTTTAGATTGCCTAAGCGTTGATGATCAACTTTTGCAGAATGAGATTGTAAAGGAAGTCAATGAGAATCCAAACGCTGGATGGAAAGCTTCTTTCAATGATCGGTTTGCAAACGCCACTGTGAGTTTCTGATTACCTCCACCATTCCTTACATATATCCTATCAATGCTTATCACTGTTCCTGAAAACTTGTGTTTTTGTGAATCTATGTGTAGGTTGCAGAGTTTAAGCGCCTTCTTGGTGTTAAACCAACACCAAAGACGGAATTTTTGGGTGTGCCTATTGTAAGCCATGATATATCTTTGAAGCTTCCAAAAGAATTTGATGCTAGAACCGCTTGGTCACAGTGCACCAGTATTGGAAGGATCTTAGGTCGGTTTTAATCTTTTAGATTTCCACTATCTCTGTTTTTTTCTATCCAATGATTTACTGACTCTTCTTATGTTTTGTGTTAAATCCTCTCCATAATCGTCTCACTAAAGATCAGGTAACAGATCATTTACTTGAGTTTTATATTGCATAATGGGTTCTCAGACAGATATAAACATTTTGGTTTTGGTTTGTTTAGGGTCACTGTGGTTCTTGCTGGGCCTTTGGTGCTGTTGAATCACTGTCTGACAGATTCTGCATCAAATATAACATGGTAACATAGATTTCTTACTGTAGCCAAGATTGATGATGGCTAGTGTTTTTCTCTTCGAATGATTAATATTCGTTTCTTTTGTTCGTATGCAGAATGTTTCTTTATCTGTCAATGATCTTTTAGCATGTTGTGGATTCCTTTGCGGTCAAGGTTGTAATGGTGGATACCCAATTGCTGCGTGGCGGTACTTTAAGCACCACGGTGTAGTCACTGAAGAGGTAAATTCACTTTTTAACTGCAAAGAACATCTATTAATGGCAAAGTAGTTATAAAACGTATTCTTGATTCTACAGTGTGATCCATACTTCGACAATACTGGTTGCTCGCACCCGGGATGTGAACCCGCTTACCCTACACCAAAATGTGCAAGGAAATGTGTTAGCGGAAACCAGCTTTGGCGTGAATCAAAACATTATGGTGTTAGTGCGTACAAGGTCAGATCTCACCCTGATGACATTATGGCAGAAGTTTACAAAAATGGACCTGTTGAGGTTGCCTTCACTGTTTACGAGGTAAATACTAGGTTCTAGAGTGATCAAAGATATGATTATATTATGGAACTCCACATGTTCATGTATCTTTCTGTTCTTCTACAGGACTTTGCGCATTACAAATCTGGAGTGTACAAGCACATAACAGGTACTAACATTGGAGGTCATGCTGTTAAACTTATTGGCTGGGGAACTTCTGATGACGGTGAAGATTATTGGGTATGACTCCACTTTTGACGCTCTGGATTTTGAGTTTCGATCTAGCCAAAAAATTCACAACATTTTCTATTCTTTTGAATTGTTGCAGTTGCTTGCAAATCAATGGAACCGAAGCTGGGGTGATGTAAGTTCTTCTTCTCTCCAATCAAACTTTTACTTTCGACCTTCCAAAGAAACCACAGAACCTTAGATATAGAATCTGAAAATTTCAGGATGGGTACTTCAAGATCAGGAGAGGAACAAACGAATGTGGCATTGAACATGGTGTTGTAGCTGGTTTACCTTCAGACAGGAACGTAGTTAAAGGTATTACTACTTCAGATGATCTTCTTGTTTCCTCATTTTAAACAGGAATATGTGTCTCTACTCTGTAATACATAATTTCCCACTGTGTTGTTGTTACCAATGAAATAAAACGACTTTCAACCCAAAAAGAAGTCTATTGTATATACCATTTAGCTTTTTGTTCATATTCAATATAATGTGTTGTTGTTTCCAATGAAAGAATCAAAAGACATTCAACTATTCTACATATCATTTAGCTTTTGTTCATATTCAACTATACATGTTTCCTATTTTTACATTCTAATATCTACTGTTTGTATCTATACTGTTTCATTCTGCACTATGTGTGACCAACGGTGGATACTTGAGGTTTTTCAGTTTACTAGATTGGTCGGCGATAAGCTGAGCAGTAGTATTAGGACCTGCTTGCATAAAGACCTCGTACCCATCACCTAACAGACCAGTTCTATTGGTCGTAAGCTGCCAGAAAACACCACCAGTACACGAACCACCAGCCCTTGCACTGTCGTAGATAACATCGTAAACTCTTTGGAAAAACTTGTTCCGTTTCTCTAAGCTAAAACCAGGGTACTTTGAAGATTTCCCAAACTCTGTTATCAGCAAAGGCTTCTTGATGATATTGTCACAGTCTTCAATATGTGCTCCGATCCATCTGTCCACAAATGTATCTTGTTCTCCTGTTCTTGAGCTCTGTAATGGTAGCCTGATCTTGATTTGGTACACAGAGAGAATGTGTTAAAAGACAACAAACCAGAAAACCCAATTTTGATTCATTGAATAGAGAGACTGATGACTTACCAAGAATCCGGGTAGATATGGATAGTGGCGAAATCGATATCCGGAATTTGGTTATTGGTGATGAAATCTGTACCGGTTAAGACCCTTCCGCCGGGATTGTAAACCGTTCTTTCCGGTATAGATTCTCCGTAGAACCCTTCAAGCCCTATTTCCAGCAAATGGTTTGAGTCTATGGACTTAACATAACTAGCCATTTCCTTCACCCAATCCTGCACACAAAATGACACCGTTTAAGTATGTATACGTGTGCATGTTGTATAGTATAAATACAGAGGAGAGACATAGATACCTGAAGAATATTCGAAGCAGTGGAATCATTGCAGCGAGGTTCGTTGATGAGTTCCCATGAGAAGATGGTAGGGTCATCTTTGTACATTCGACCAGTGATTGTGTTTTTCCTCGTCAACACGGTCTGTTTCATGGTTTTGTCAAACCGTCGGTTTAGTTTGATTTTTAAGTCGGTACTAGTATACAAAATTCTATATATGATCTAATCCTTTTACGAGATATTTAATTTGGGACATTTGTTCAATAATAAGTTAACAAACATTTTTAGATTGGTACATTTGTCATGTTTGTTGATTACTTTTAATTGATCAAAACCTAACTTTTGACATTTCAAAACCGTCGTTTATCTCGCGTTAACGTGTACAAATATAACCTGAATATTTTGCCTTTAACGTGTCGTGTTACATATGATGATCTCTAGATATTAAATTTAACTGATATTTATGTAATTAACATGGGTTTAATTTTCATATTATTACTAACCTTCACGTGATTCTTGTAGAATTGCTTGACAGCTGAGTTTGTGTAGAATTCATCCGGTTCATCTAAACCGGCCCATTCCACGTACTTTTTTCTCCCTCCATAGTCTTCGAAATTATTGACTAAACTAATTATCAATTTAATATTAAATCGTCCAGCTTCATAGACGACAAAGTCTAGCCCCTGCTGTCACAAAACTTTGTATCAGTATTAGTACTCATAAAACCCAATTACAATTTGTTGTTAGTTTTTCTATCAATCAATTGTGAGAGTCTCTTTATTAGGTCAACAAAAATTAAAGGTGTCTAGTACCAAATTATGCTTCTAATTAATATAAATATGATTAACAATGTGAAAGTCTATCTATGCTTTTGTCATTTTTTGCGATTATCCACTTTATATTAGCGTATGAAAAGGAGTAGACGACGATTTTTTTACGAGAAAAAAAACAAAAAGGTTTGAAGGTCTTATGTCGGAAGTATAATTTGAAATTTGAATCCTTCAATTTAGATTCAACAAACAACGGTCATCCAAAGATTAATATACATATGATCATGACAATAAAAAATAACAGTCAATATTTTTCTTTATAATTCCGTTTACTAGTGAATCAATACAAAATAATTAAGTAAATAAACAATGATAATTTTATCAACTCAGTCAGCAAACGATCAATTCATGATTAAAAATATTAAGTTTGTTGTATAATTGATAAAAACATACGAAATGGTGATTTCAGCATGTTTTGCAACGAGCCACCAAAGTTCTCAAAATATAAAATATTAAGTATATATGTGTATGTATGTATATGCATGCGTGTTACCTTGAAAACGTCTTCACTATAGGAGCCAGGAGAGATCTGAAGAGGAATGTAATCTCCTTCGTTGAAACCCCAAATCCTAGCGACGTTCATTCCCACCGCGGAGGCTTGCCGGAGCGCCGTCGTGACGGTAGCTCTTCCTTTAGATGCCGTGTCAGCCGCGGTGGTCATCATCCAATAAGCATTGAAGCCGTTTAAGTAAACTTGTTCTCCGTTCAACACGAACTGCGTGCCGTTTCTCCCGACAAAGCCTGTCTTTACGGCGACGCAAATGCGGTTGTTTCCGATGAGAAACGGAAGAAAGAACAAGAAAAACGGTAAGATGTTTAACATTGTGATACTTTTGCCGACTTGAAGAAAAGAGAATGACACAACATGAAACGTTAAGGACATTTGTGTGTGTGGTGTTATATATACATTACAGATGTCTTAGAGCCTACGTATTTGAAAACTATTCATTTTTGTCACCATATTGCCTACGTTTAATTGAAAATATGTACACGGAACGCGTGAAATTTAGATAAAGTTTTTTTTAACGTTTATCTCAAATTCACTTTTGAAATTATATTCTTGGGTTTAAGAAAACTCTTTACTTTTTAAACTGATACATATTATTTAAAGGAAATAGATATTTTATAATTTGGCTTAAAAGCGTTTATTTTTTGGCTAATTGGCTTGAAAGCGTAATATTTTTCATTTCCCCATTAAAACGGTTTCAGACTGTTAGATTTAAATAAATTGTAATCTTGTTGCATTAAAGGTTTTAAATAAATGATTTTGGCGAATATAATATTTTCTAGTAAGTCATTGTAAAGTTAAAAATAGATAATTTTGGTTTTATAACATATTGATGATACGTAATCGAAATAATATGATTTTTGGTTGAATAAAATGATACCAAATGATCACAATAATTATATATGCTTTTGAATGTAAGCATGACACGCATGTGGAATGGAGCTATCATACTTAAGCTAGTACATATGTAATGTACGATTAATTTATTTTCTTAGGTCGACGACTCAATCATGTAAGATGAATTATTGAATTTCATTTCTCAACAGAAATAATTATTGAAATAGAGAAACTTCATATGGATTTTTGTAAGCTCCAATTGATTCGAGAGATATCAGATGTACTTTTAACTCTTCCCGGGTCCCCTATGTTTGGACTTTTATTATTTAAATTTGTTTGGCAAATAACTATGAAATTTGCAATGATTAAAAATTAATAATAGTTTCCCTATCAAAAAAAAAAAAATTAATAATAGTTTGGTCTAAACCATGTGAAATGAGATCTAACTTGGGCCATTCATTCTTGTTCTCAAGTTTTACTTCACAATATTGGGCCCTTGATAAAGCCCATATACTTGATATGGTTTGACTCTATGGACTTACATAACTAGCGCTCTGGGTCTTCAATACACCTCATTTTTCTTTGGGTGTTTTTAGGTGAAATACGAAACCTAGGGGTTCATTTAGCAATTTTCATCATAAAGGGAAAAAGACATGTTTATATTTTCCAAGTATGGATCAAAGGCTCTAACAGCAACAAATGGGAAACAATGTCAAGAAACTGGGGACCTAATCTATCTGGCAAAGCCTTTTACTTACCTTAATGGCCAAAGTCTTTCCATTCAAAATCCAAACCAGTAATGGCAAAATCAAGACACTACTCAATGTCGTTCCTTCGAATTGGCAGTTTGGTTAGAGCTTTGAGAGCAACTTAAACTTCTGAAAGCACACTTTTACTATGAACTATGTAAACGAAGATTTGTTTTCTTTTAATGAAATGTTACAGAATTCCAGTACAACATAAATCTAACATCCAAAAGAGTGTTGTTACCCGGTCAAGGATGAAGTCTGCAAACATGTTTTTACTTTTATCTTCGCATTACACGGTTACGCTCTCTCTTGCGAAATCGTTCCAACATGATTTGATCAGTTGCTGCTTGTCTGCTTTTCCCTGAATCAGCATTATTATTAGTACTACTGCTAGTAGAAGGTTTAGCTGCTTCACCGTCCGCTTGAGGTCCTCCTCTATCTTTGTATAGCTCAGGATGCTCTGCGTTTTCAAAGTTTATATCAATACAAGAACCAACACGCACATGGACTAACAAATGGAAAAAAGAGAAAAAAGGATTCATAAAGCAAACCTCTCCTAAGCTTCTCAGCATAATCTTTCCCGCGTTGGAAGTAATCCGCACTATAACTAGACGGGATACTAAACTCTGACTTTGGCCGACCCATAAGTCTCCTCTCTTGCAAAAGCTTCTTGGCAGCTTCAGTTTCTTCAATGTTCTTCAGCTTGTATCTGAATATTATCCATCCAAACAAAAAAAACATTAATCTCTAAAATACTCAAATACACATTTATCTTACATCTATGATTGAGAATGTATTCATACTCAATTGGGAGTTGGACTTCTGCTATTCCGGTAGTCCACTGCGTCGAGCTCTCTTCCGAGCTACGCTTCTTGACCTGAGAAGGAAGGAAGGCTTTTAGTAACAAACAACAATCTTAACCCCTGTTAAACATCGACACTAAACAACTTACTTTAAGATGATCAGGTATCTTATATAACTCATCTTCCACTCGCTTCAATTCGTTCTCAACCTCCTCTGCATCATCAATATTTCTTCCCCGTTTCTTCGCCAATTCTTGTTCAATGTACTTTACCCTAAAGAATCAAAACAATCCTCAACACTTACAAAGACAAAGACAAAGACAGCTCACTCTAGCTTAATCTATTTAACTACCAAGCAAACTAGGTTACAATTTTTGTAAAGAGAGATTTGCTTACATGTTGGGATCTTCAATCAAAACAGCAGTCTCTTGAGCAAAAGTATCTTGCAACACAAGCTCCTCTTTCTCTCCTTCAGTTTCAGTTTTCTCCACTGGTTTCACTTTTCCGATGCTAGATTGCGCCGTAGAAGATAAAGCTGGGATACCTAATTTCCTCTCTCGCAGCTTCTGCAAAAACTTCACCTCCTCTAACGCCAATCTGTAGATCAAACAAAAATCGAACCTTTTCAACAACCCATCAAATAAATTGAAGAAAATCAAAACCCTACAGATTTGCTTTTCAATTTAGAGCTGACCTTCGCTTCTCTTCTTCCTCTGAAATTGCGGCTTTGTTTACATCATTATCTTCTTCTTCCTCCTCGAAGCTACGCTTCCTGAAATTTCTCTTCGGCGGCATCGCAGCCAGAAACTATCGGATTTTTGAAAGAGCTAATGCGACTTGAGACGACGACGACGATAGGCTTTTAGGTTGATCTGAAAACAGACTCTCCGTCGGCTAAAATCACAAGCGAAACATTTAATATGGGCCCTATTAGTAAGCCCATTATGTATTAAAAAAATATATTTAAATGAGATAATTTACTAACATTTTATTTAGGGCCATATTAGTTAGCCCATTATACATTTTTCCAGGCCCACGTTAGCTTCTTATTCAACTTAAGAAGTGTATTAATCCATCACTGGTCCAAAAGCTCTAGGACGAACACTTGATCTCCAAGCAAGCAATAAAAATCATCAACAAGATAATCACAGTAACACCTTTTTATTCAATACAGTAGTGTTAAATAAAATCTTTCTAGGTAACGGTTACATTATATTTTCATGTTTTTATTTTTTTTTTAAACTTTTATGAATTATTTTTTAGTGGCAAGCCTTTCCTTAATCTTATCAACCATCTTAGATCCCACTTGAAAAGTCTTAGTTAACACATCTTCCGGCAAAGCCGGCTCTGCCGCAAATAGGGTTGCCGCAACAGAAGCCGTTCCCGGCAACTGACTATTAAATGCCGACAAAACCGACGCGGGAGATTTCCCATTGTTCTTTTGAAAATGCACAAGCCCTCTTGGAAAAACGAAAACTTCACCAATCTTTATGGTTTTAGTGAAAAGCTTATTCGCTGTTGTGATAAATCCAACCTCAAGCTCTCCTTCTAGAACGTAGACGACTTCGGTGGCGCGTGGGTGAGTGTGCGGTGGGTTTAAACCTCCCGGCGCGTAGTCTATACGTGCTAAGGAGACGGAGAGAGTGTTGAGGCCTGGGATCTTTTCCACGTTGGCTCCTGTTACGGCCGAACCCATCGTAGAGTTTATGACGGCGGGTTTTGAGATTCCGGCGAAGAAGAAGTCGGACTCCGTGATGTTTAATGTTTCCTTGCACGGAAATCCATTCAGTTTGGTTCCTGCGTTTCGCACATCGTGCCGTTTAGGTTTTATATCAAGTCAACATAGATTTAATAATGGTGTAATATTCCCACAAAATATCTATATATTAAAATATCTCTAATTTCAACATATTAATTTTATTTTTGATTTGAAATTTAGATAAGATGTTCATAGAGTTTGAGATGATCCTCCTGATACATAGATATTATTATAACATCACGATAGATTAAATTTTCGAACAAAGGTAATTTCTACCGTGAGATTTATCGGCAACGCAGAGATCTTGAAGAGCGTCGGGATCGTATGCACGAATTGAAGTGATCATAATGCAAGATAACGCAATGATAATAGAAATTCTTGAATTCATCATGGCTCCAAATTAAATATATCCGTGAAAAGATGAATTTTATTTAACTATGAGAGAAGAAGCTCGAAGTTTTTGGTACTTATAGAATCAGAGACCAGTTTGATCGACAAGTCATTTGCTTGGCGAAATAAAAAACCAAACATTTTATTTGTCTTGACCAAACTAAGAAATGTACGTCATAGCTAATTAGTAGGTAAAACTATGCCTTTCTGACATTGTTTTTCACTAAAGCCAAGCCTTATTGAGACAAAAGGATATGTATTTGTAAAATAATACGTATATAAGTGTGCGCCTGTGTCTGTGCGTGTAGAATTTTTCTTTTTTTATATATAAATATGAATTGTGTCTCGAGTTTCGGACGTAATATTTCTTGTGTGTGTATTTACCTAGCTCAGAAAACAAAAGAAAAGAGATTATTACTCACAAGTCACAACTTTAAAACAGAAAACATTTTGAATTTTCCACAAAAAAATGAATATATCAACTGTGGAAAAGCGATGTGTAAACACAAAACGCAAATCAATAATTGATGTGTAAGAAAGTGATTAATAATTCTCGAAGTCAAGTTTCCTCATTTCTTCTTTTGATCTTTTCTCATACATCCGGCCCTATATTTGGCAGAGCCACATCCTAACTTCTAAGTAACATGCAGTGTGCAGAGGTAAGTTAATGTTACTTTTTGTACATTAACATTATCATAGTGTATGACCCACTGGTCCTGAATTTGAGATGCTGAAGATAAAGCTAGTTGGGATGCATGTAACCAAGTGTAAACGTTTGAGACGCTTAAGAATCAGGGAAATCTTGTTCCTACGTTCAATGCTCTTATAAGCATGTCTCAATATATTTTACAAAATATCAGATAAATGAAAAAATTGTTACATGCAAGAATTTATACAAAAAGTTTTAACTTATTGATTATTATTAATATACAAAACCACCCGGAAAAAAAAGTATATGACACAAATGGTTCACACAAACTGTCCTAATTTGGAACTCTTTTCTCTCTTAATTAGTCAACGATCATTTCACATAAACTTTTATCGAGCTACTTACTTATCATAGTCTTCTCATCGCATGGGAAGAAAAATCCAAGAAACTTGGGAAATAAGGAACCAAACCGTGAAGAGACTGAGGAGAAGAAGCTGGTGATGATGTTGTAAGAAATAGAGATTGACTAGATGAATGTGGGAATGAAATATTAGTAAACGGTGGTAATGGCCAATTTAACGCCGGAATTAGCGGCGATGGCATCATGTGATTCGCCGGATTTAGGCCGTGAGCCGAAGCCATTGCCGTCAGCATGTGGTTGTGCATTCCAAATCCTAATGTCGCCGGAAGAAAATAAGGATTCACCCCCACTGTTGACATCATCTGCAATTATAACATCAACTTTGATTACAACTTAGTTTCTGAATATAAATAGCACATATACATATTCGAATGATCAAAATGGGTACATAGTTCTATAAAATATAAAACATTTAGTTGGCACTAAATAATCACATGAAAAGAGATGAATTCGAAATATTAAAGAAATTCTATAGACTTCACCATCTAGGTTATCTACTGCCTACTATATATCATTCCATTTTTTTCGTCACTAAACACCAAAAAGTGGCTATATTTGTTTGATCAATTTGAAACCCATATTGTAAAACAATAATCCATATCTCATAAGTTGGCGAGTCAGATCGAATACCAAGAACAGTTTATGTCAACTAGTTAAATTAACCAAAAAAAAACTCAGACTATTAGATAAACACTTAAAACCTCAAGCCTCAATAATTCAAATATATGGAAGAAGAACACTGAATAAAGTGTGAAATAAAAATAGTGAATAAAGTTAAATATAGACCTGAAGTTGAAGTTGAAGGTTTTTCATATACTCTATGGTCTTGTCGAGAACCGAAACCTTGTCCGTCTGAAAACCGTAAAAAAGCACCACCCGTTATCAGAATTGGAAACTTAAGGCAAGATTTCTTCATATATGCAACGGAAGTAGCGGAAACTTATACGGAAAAGACTAGACACTCAATAGTTAAATTGAAACATTATATAGAAGGATCTATATACACACCAACCTTGTGACAATTAGGTACGAGTTGCTGTAGCTTACGCATCTTATTACTCATCTTCTCGTCTCTTCTTCTTCTCTTGGAACCTTTTCGAGTAACTGAAGGAACTTCTCTTGTAAACTCCTCCGATTCATCCTAAATTAATTAATTTTATTTATAGAAAGAAAAAATTAAAAACAGTGAAAAATGATAATACATAAGGTAACATGAAAATATATCTATGTATCGACTTACATCACTACTTAAGACCTGGATACGACGTTTTTTGGGGTTCTCATGTTTGTTTCTCAGATAAAATCGATGATCTGATCTCTCTGAAAAATCTTTAATATGATGATGATCATCAGTTTCAGAATGTTCATCAGGGACAACAACCAATAAATCCTCCTTCGCATTTTCTACTTCTTTATGAATCTCTGGAACAATCTGAAGATAATTATCAGTTTGATCATGATCAAAGTAGCCGTAGCCCCATTTTAGACCGTTGATTAGACGATCTTCATCACTTCTTGCTCTTTCTGACATCATGCCCTGATCTTTCACAGCAAGTGATCCGACGTCGTTTCTCCATCCCAATTCCATGAAAGCTTGATTATTCGACCTGCCAAGAAAAAAGTAGTAAACTATTAGGGTTTACGATACAAATCATTGATAAATTATTAAAGAAATAAATAAAGAGAATAACAAGGCAAGAAACCTAAACTCTGAAACCTCCTGTTTAATTATACTTACATGTTAGTTAAAGAGATATCGGAGATGAAAAGTTTGGAGAAGTGTTTTTTCTTTAGGGATTTCAGCTTTGTCCGAGAAAATGGTATCCCATACGCTTATGTTATAAGAGCGATCGGATCAGATAGATGGTATAGTTGTCAGCTACATTGGTGACCCACTTATATTGTGCCACGTTTCAAAGTATGTGTGGTTCGTTTGTTGCGTACACCGACAACAATAAAACAATTCGGCTAGATTCTAACATACAGCTACACGAGGTTATTATAGACATATTGATGTCATTTGAGTTCTTTGGAAACAATACTTTTTTGGATTCACAACAAACATTGTAATGAAAATATTGTTTTACTAAAATAATTAATACAGTAATTAAATTAGTTTTTATTTTGGAAAAGTATTGTCAAATAATTCCATTATCACAAATTCACAATGTACTTAAATGGATTATTATTCTGCTTATTGTTTTTATGATTCTATACGTAATTGTCCCAAAACTACGTCATAGTAGCATATATCGACTTTAGAGTAATCTTGAAATTTTGCACAGAAAGATAAAAGTAATCTTGATTAATCAATAACGTCACTAGATTCACTACCACTTTGACACATGAACATAGAGATAAATTTATCTTTGTACGTATAGAATGTATTCATTTATATATTGAGATTTGAGAGACAGTTTAATAGTATTTCTTAACCAAGAACTGTAATGCACAACGGGTAGGGCCATTTTTATCCGTTTAATTATTTTTCCCGTAATCTTATCGTTTATCATTGAATACTCGTCATTAAGCTTTATCTTTATATATATATAAAACAATGTAAAATATCGGATGTCTATTTGTTTATTTTTGGTCAGATCATCTCTAAATATAAAAACAAAAAGATGACGTCTCCGTTTGGAAAAAAAAAGGTTGACTACCACAAGTTTCATAATATAATCGACAAAAAAATATCGTCTGTAACAACGATAAGATTATTCGATCTCCCAATTGGTAAATTCGTTATTATGAAAGGCTTACAAAATTCAGTAACCAGCAATCATAATAATTTCAGAGTTATGATACTAGAGTTCACTTTTTTGTGCAATAATATAATGGTCGATTATTTCCAGCCTGAGAATGCATTTCATTTCATGACCATTTATGGATTCCTGAAAAAAGAATTCATTTAGGGTTTTATCCAAAATCCCACGTGGGTTGTGGGCTCTAAACCAATCCTATAACGAATCAGTTTTTTTTGTTTTCTGTAACCCCACGACACATTTATTGGAATTTTAGAGTCACGTCATCATCAACCATACACCGAGCAGGTGCGATGGTCCACATTATTACTATCTTTGATAAAAAAGGTCCACACTATTTTCCTTAATTAAAAAAAACTCCAATAATTACAACATATTCTGAATAAACAAAAATGACCTGGTTACTAAATATCAACAATCAAAAAAAAAAAAAAAAA
>Ga0041059_1000896_pt1 | contig 23554 bp, 21 predicted proteins | sample AraColnosormetaG_FD_56232 | JGI IMG/M metagenome (GOLD analysis project Ga0041059, IMG submission 56232) | Arabidopsis roots microbial communities from North Carolina, USA - Col MF nosort | ecosystem: Host-associated > Plants > Roots > Unclassified | place: USA: North Carolina | collected... | reverse complement strand
AATATATATATATATATATATATATATATATATATATATATATATTGATGCAAATGGTTGTTTTTGCATACATGTATACTTTAAAGAGTAAAAGGAGCACTGCCTGATATTAAGAAAGAGCACAGTGAACTCCGGGCAAAGTTTGAGACTTATTTCCAGGTTTATAAAATTCTTAATTAAAGTATTGTTAATAACGTATGGTTATGTGCTCGAATGGAATCTGATTCTAGCTTCTTCAATGTGTTTGTCAGTTGATGAGACAAGCTGGTCCAACAGATGTAGCTGTGAATTCAAGCTGAGAATGTGTAAACCAGGATAGTTTGGTTCGTACGACAAATATTCTACCTGCCCAAACCCAAGTTACTACCATTGATCGTTATCAGTTGATCATGATCGTATTAATTTTTGAATGTTTTATTTGTTAACTTATGTTATGATGTCGAGTTTATTTTTATTAGATTAATATATATTTCGTCTAAAAGATAAATATATTGCTGCAAATTAACCTCTTTTTTTTTGTCAATAATAATTTAGAAAATTGAACTAAACAAAATGTCTTATAATTACATAAACCCAAAATAGAAAAAATAGAAAAAGAAAAAGAAGCCATGTCGTGATGTGAATACACACACATTTCTCTCTGGACCTAAAAATCTCTCCCTTCTCTCTAAAAACAAAAGGAACCGCCACCTAGATTTTTTATATTCATAGTGGCTTCCATAGCACTAGAGCCGGTAAAATTCTTTCTCTTTCTTTGTTTTTCTCTTTTTTCGGCACATCCATGATTTTTCTTCCAACGGAATCAATTCTAGTTTTCTAGATCTAAATATTTAAAGCTTAAATCTCCTCCTCCTTTGGTTTTTGATGTTTTGCTTTTTTGTCTCCGCCATTCTCAGCATCATATCTGGTTGTATCTTTCTTGGTAGGTAGAAGCAGTCTTCAATCGGTTCTTCTCTGCCTCAGATTAAGAAATTTCGCCATCGTAAATCTAGATCTTCTTCCTTTCTTCAAGAGACGTTCTTTGAGTCTCTATTTTTTTGGATGCGTTTCACCGCCTCTGTGACTTCTCGAGAGTATTATAAAGAGGGTCACACGACACTTTCATTTGGTTTTAACTTGTTATAAAGAAGATTCTTGTATTATAATCTGTTTGTGTGTTTTTCTAAGTCTCAGTTTTGTTTTAATTTGCAAGGTTTAGGTTTTGTTAATCTTTTTTTTGAATTTCCAGATTCTGATCCAGAAAGTATTAATGGATGTTGTGTAGTTTATTTGCTCGGGTTTTTTTCCCTTTGTTTACTTTGTTTGATCATTGTTTCTGGTGTTCTTGTACTCGCCGACTAATGTTTCCGGAAGTGTTCATGTACTTGCCGGCTCTTTGTAATTCACTTTAAACCTTATCAATAGAATCTTTTTGATGAAAAAGAAGAAGAAGCCATGGAGCTATTCAAACTCATCTAACCGATTGGATAAAACAGCTCATTCATAGGAGACTACGCCACCAAAACTATTTTTTTAATATGTTTCATATCCCTAACAATACATTCTTCTTGAAAAAATATTCTACATAGCTCACAATACAAAAAACTTGGTTTAGTGACATTTGACATTTACACATATGAATGGTTGCAATATGGTCATAGCACGTAAAAAATGATCATATATTGTTCAAAAATATAGATCTTAATGCATATCGATCATGTCCCTCTGGTCCAATTGGTTTTATGATTTTTTTTCCATATCAATCAATCAAAAAGGAGGATCAATTGATCTGGCCCTCTATAACTAAATTTGTTTTAACTAGAAAAACTGGACCGCTCATTCTCCTCCTCTCAAGTTCTGGTTAGCGTTTTTTGAATCATTTTCAATCACAAAGTTATTTTTAAGAAAAAATCTAGGAAATGCACAACTTTGATTAAAAAACAAAAAAAAATTATAAGATTACATCTAACTTAATAAGCAATACTTAAGAAAAAAACAAAAGTACATACCGATAAAAACACGACACGTCAAATTTTATATCTAGACATTATAATATACATATGAATTTTAGTAAAAGGTAAAACAAAATGTAAATGTTGAAAATAGTAAATTTAATTTAAAATTTTTGAAAAAAAATATTAATAAAATACATATCTAATATAGTAATTTATAAAATATCACGTGGCGTTCGGCAATATATGGCACAAAATTTTCAAGGATAAGATTTTCTAATTTCCAAACTTTTATAATAAATCTGATAAACTTGAATTAATGTTACCAGAATCCCATTTAATAAAATCAGAACTAAAATTAGGCATTTTCATAAAAGTATTGTGAAAACATACAAATTAAAGATGTTCTTATAGAAAAAAGGGATTTTTTCACTATTAAAATTAAAAAGATAATAATCTAAAACAACCTTGTAGACCCAAAAAAAAAAGATTACAAAAATGCCTAACTTCTTTAACATTTTAAGAAGTCTTATCTTCACAGCACCTTCTAAAAGAAAAGTGTTCTTTCTGTAATTAACCTTTTTTAAACATTAAAACATAAAGTCTATCCTTTTAATAAATATTTGACTTTTATCATTTGACTCCTTCGCTAAGTCCGACGTGACGGACATATAGGTAATTTGTGTATATAAACCAGAAGTGTTCTGCTGGTAATCATATCTTGTAACCATAATCGTCTTGTGTCTTTTATTTCACAGAGACAAAATGGAAACCCCAAACATCATCAGCCACACAAATCTTCTATCGAAGATAGACCTGGAAAAACAAAACCCTGCCCCCATTTTCCCGACAATCACTGAGCTTAAAAGTGAGGCTAGGTCTCTCTTCTCCTTAGCCTTCCCGACAATCCTCGCGGCCCTCATCCTCTACGCTCGCTCCGCCATCTCGATGCTCTTCCTCGGGCATATCGGTGAACTAGAGCTAGCTGGTGGCTCCCTGGCCATTGCCTTCGCTAACATCACTGGCTACTCCGTTCTAGCAGGTCTTGCACTCGGCATGGACCCACTCTGTTCGCAAGCCTTTGGAGCCGGCAGACCAAAACTCCTCTCTTTAACGCTTCAACGAACCGTACTTTTCTTACTCACAAGTTCGGTAGTAATCGTCGCTCTATGGCTCAACCTGGGGAAGATCATGATTTATCTTCATCAAGATCCAAGTATCTCATCGTTGGCCCAAACATATATCCTCTGCTCTATTCCTGATCTGCTCACCAATTCCTTTCTTCACCCTCTTCGTATATACCTTCGAGCACAAGGTATCACAAGCCCTTTAACTCTCGCAACACTCGCTGGCACCATCTTCCACATACCCATGAACTTTTTCCTCGTTTCTTACCTCGGATGGGGTTTCATGGGCGTTTCAATGGCCGCAGCCGCTTCAAATCTTCTTGTTGTCATTTTCCTTGTGGCCCATGTTTGGATCGCAGGTCTACACCAGCCAACGTGGACCCGCCCCAGCTCGGAATGTTTCAAAGATTGGGGACCAGTCGTAACCCTAGCCATACCTAGCTGCATCGGGGTATGCCTAGAGTGGTGGTGGTACGAGATAATGACCGTTCTATGTGGTTTACTCATAGACCCTAGTACTCCAGTGGCATCAATGGGCATTCTTATCCAAACGACGTCTTTGCTTTACATTTTCCCATCGTCTCTAGGGTTAGCAGTCTCCACCCGAGTTGGTAACGAACTTGGCTCAAACCGCCCAAACAAGGCTAGGTTATCAGCCATAGTGGCGGTTTCCTTTGCTGGGGTAATGGGTCTGACGGCGTCTGCGTTTGCTTGGGGCGTAAGCGATGTCTGGGGATGGATCTTCACAAACGACGTTGCTATCATCAAATTAACCGCAGCCGCGTTGCCGATTCTCGGGCTTTGCGAGCTCGGGAACTGCCCGCAAACAGTAGGTTGCGGGGTTGTTAGAGGCACTGCACGGCCGTCCATGGCAGCGAACATAAACCTAGGAGCGTTTTACCTCGTTGGAACGCCTGTAGCCGTTGGGCTAACGTTTTGGGCCGCATATGGATTTTGCGGACTTTGGGTAGGTCTTTTAGCTGCTCAGATATGTTGTGCTGCCATGATGCTATATGTCGTGGCTACTACGGACTGGGAGAAAGAAGCAATTAGAGCCAGAAAGCTAACGTGTACTGAAGGCGTTGATGTGGTAATAACAACAACGCAAACCAACGGAGACTTATCGGAACCATTAATTTACGTTGTCACTGTCGCTACTGACTGACATCGATCGGTGTTTTGAGTTGTTTTATTTTATTTTACTTAATATTTGTGGATGAATCGATCAGTTTTTTTTGGGAGGGCATTGGGAGACATTTGTATTTTTAAACGAGAAAGTTACCAAAAAGAATCTGATTCATAATTTTGATCCAAAGTAATTGTGTCCTAAGTATTTGTACTTCATGCTATTTTAGAGAATTTTCTTTTTCTATATAATCGGCTTTGATTGCTCCAGAATTCGAATTCAAGTTGTTGTGCAACATTTTCTGATGTGTTCAATTGTGTTTTCGTTGTATAAGTAGTAGATCATGACTAAACATGTGTTCACGTTATATAATGATTATGTATGTTATTCAGTTTAATTGTATATATTTTTTCATGTATAAAAAGTTATGTTTTTTAAAAATATATTTCTTTTACTTTGATTTATTAAATATAAGATCAACCTATATTTGTTGTCAAAAAAAAGCATTAGGAGGATTTGAATTCGATTACAGCCGCAAAATGTTACAGCTATTTGTGCTGGTTAGTTCTCCAGTCAGACTCTTGGTGGTATTACTGCAACTCATTAATTTTTCTATTTAAAAAAATATATGGTGAAAGAAGTTCTTTAAATTCCAGTTTTCAACACGTATGCACAAAATTTTGCTTCTCAAAATTAAATATACAGGGGGAGGGGACATCTATACTGTTTGGTTACCTAGGTTTAACATCAAATACAAGTAAAAAAAAACGAAAAACGAGACTTAAGTATGCATGGTTAATGTAGCTATACATCGACGTCCATGAGATGTACTTTAGTGATTTGTATTAGTATTTAGATGTGTCACTACTTAAAATTTAATTTCGCATATTACATGTTGATGTTGTTAACGAAAATATATATACAAAAATAAGTTTTGTAGATCTACATATATGGGTATTCTTATATAATAAAACTCTGATCAATTTGACGGGAAAAAAAAAAAACTCTGATCACTTCCTGAATTTAAAATGTTCGTGTCATCGATAACTACATAATATTTTTTGTTATCAATGACGAGTCATTGTAATTATATATATTGGCAAAGGTTCTTGGAGTCATGTTTACTTGTTACATGTAATAGAAATTGTCTGAATAAACCTGTCCCTTTTCTTAAGAGTGTTAAACCTCTTTTCACTTGATTTGGTCATTGTCCCCAAACATTCCAACACATGTTTTGGGCCAATCCATGATGTTGCCTAAAGATCACCGTTGACTTTTCTTTTTTTACATCAGTATGACTTTTTTAGTTGTTACGTTGTATATATTTGACTTTTTATAAATTTTAATATTATATTAGAATTCTCCAATGTATACAAATTAAATAGCTTACAAAGCAAAAAATATCAAATACTACCCAAGAAGTATAGTTAGTAATAGCTGATTTTATCATTTTTCCTTTGAAGATTAGCCGTTACTTGGTTAAAAATTAGTAGTAAATTATTTAAACAGCATTTGTACGTCTTTTTTTTTTGTTTTCTTGGGGTCAATTAGCATTTGTACACTATTGGCATGTTCTAGGCTTATAGTTTACTTTTAACCCACGTAAAAATATTAAAAGTTATGTTTCGACTTATGACTTTTCTCAAGAGACGTGTTTTTCGATTGGAGTCATGTCCAGAAGACACTGAAGCATGCTTGTTTTACAACCAGTCCACGTTTTTAGGCGTCGATTGTTTTTCTACTCTTGCTTTTTCCAAAACTGATCTTTTCTCCATCTTGTAAAATACAAATCTTTGTATTATATTCTAAAATATTTACTGGTAAATCATCTTCTTGAGTTAAATTACTTTATAAATATTGTATATATTGTTATACAAAATAATTGATTACCAATTCATCTTTATGTATGTATATTCTAGTTTTTACCTCTCTTTTTTTTTTCTCTCCTGAACCAGTAAACTATAGATGTGGTTGCGTAAAATGACTTGATTGCTAGACGTATTTGCTTTCGTATGGCGATATAAAAACTTGTTGTCAACTATTTCGTCAAATCATATAAAATTATGTCTACTTATGACTATCTTTTTTTCGTAATAAAAATATGGTGCAAACGGCGAACCCTATCGTGTGTCCTCCTTGCACATATACAATTATATGCTTGTAAGAATAAAAAGAAGTTCCATTCATATACTTACTAAATATTACTAGTTGTCTATCCTTCCTGCACAAAGCATATAATACTTACCCAACTTTAAGCTCATCGATTACTAAAATCTCGCTGTCTATCTATACTTTGGATGTTCATGTAAACACGACGTCTTCCACCCGACAAAAAAGTGAAATCAATAAAAGAAAACTTTAGATTCGAAAAATGAGAGAGATATTGTGGAGGCGAAGAGAAACATAGGAAAGAGGTTAGTCGACAGAGAGGGAGGGGCGAGGGACCCAGAGTGGATGTAATATGGATACTTTAGCTACCGTACTTGAAAATCTCCGCAATAAACATGAAATTCGAATAAAGTTAACAAAATTTTTACGAATCCTACACCAGAAACTTGACTGCGTCTGCAACAACTTTCTCGATAATAAAGAGACCTAAGAGTTGACATATAGCTCACCATCCAACATTGAAAATTCTAGGATTTCTAGACCCACGGGTTCTTCTTCGCTGATTTTGAACTCAATCCAGAGCTTGTTTTCTGGCAACACAGCAAAAGCTACATTAGTATATCTCATCTCAACACAACAGTCATGACGGTCCCTCTTAGCTTCGAAACTCATTATTTCACATTTGTGTACTGCCCATTGAAGTCAAGGTTGAATGGGGTTTAATAATATGTAGGAGGATTTTCCCAAAATTGTCAGGTGCTTACCGATTTCAGTTTCTTTGCTTTACCACGAATCCTGTTCCTGGGAGGTTTCAGCTTGTATAGCCGAACCATCCAATGGTGACTCGTGAAAACCTGATGACAAAACCAGTTACATTTACCAGAATCCTAGTGGAATCAATGCACCCTGGTTTGTAGTAAATAATTTAAATCTCACCTCTTCGAAATGTGTAAGCTTAAAATGCTTCTTCCCAATCTCTGTCCGCCTCACCCGATCATAACCTTTACCATCCGTCTCTACAAACCTGGAGAAAAAATATTAAAACTCAGCCTTGTAAACAGAGTTCGAGGTTACAGTTACGAGAAAGTATCATACCTGTAGTAAGAGAGCTTGTACATAAGGCTGTTCAACATTGTTGGAGTGGCCTCAGAATCAATCCGGTATTGCCCATCTCTCTTTTGCAAAGCAAATATTAGGTAACCAGGTTCAGATTCAAAGTCTTCAAAATTATTGAGCCATCACAACTTGTTCTAAGACCGAAAGAAACAAAACAAAACAAAACAAATAAGTACCAGATAATCAGCTTCCTTTATATGTGGAAAGACGCCGCCTCCAATACGAACCATCCACAGAAACTTGTTGATGTCATCACTAGGGTAACCAATAAGACCTAATGAAATGATTGTCCGATCAGAGAATATACTTCAGAGATAATACACAAGATGGCAATGTCATGAGCCAAACACATACCACCAAAGACGACAAGAACATATTTCACATCCAAGGAGTTGAAAATTTCCCACGCCGCCTTTTCTGGAGATGACATTGCAGTGCCAACAGTTGCAATGTGAGTATTATTCCATGTGTTGTTGTCAACAATCACAGTTCTATTAGCCATAGCTGTCGTCTGATAACCATAGTCCCACCATGATGCCACCTACCAAGATTTTATTTTTGCAAATCAAACTCAGGCAACTTCATATATTAAAGACAGCTTATACCTCTACCAAAGGATGATGCTTAACAGGAACTAAAAACTGACTTGTTTTTGTTGAAAAAACTTACTTTATCATCCACATCAGTATTATGGCTTAACCATGCATAAGACTCTCTAAAATCATCAAAGACGTGTAGGCCATCACGTGACTGAGATGTCAAAACTATTGATGGAGCTGAATATGCTTCTGCAGCTGCCCAAACACAATGGATCTACAAAACAAAGGTATGCATTTCGAACTCCTATCATTTGAATGTTGACGACAAAACTAACTGTAAAAGATGGGACCATAAAATAACAACTCGAAGAAAGTCTGCATACCACATAGAAAGCACCCAACATTATAAGGAGAAGAAGCGCAACTATAGAGGCTTCAAGAGGCAAAACAAGAGCCTTCTTTTTAATCTTGGCCTTAACAGAAGGTTTATCAGCCGGTTCTCTCTCTTTCTTCTTGCCCTTTTTGGAAGACCGCTCTTTTACAATCTCTTCACCCTTGTCAGTCTTACCAGCAGAAACATCATCTTTTGGGGCATTGTTCGTGGAAGTGTTGTCCTCTGCCTAACAGTCGAAACACAAACCATTTTTGTCCAGAACTTGTCAACACAGATGATTCAACAGATCAGAGAACAAAGTAGACAGAGAAGCATACTTACATCATCTGTGGAATTAGACGATGCGCCTAACTGGTATTTGATGGAACCCGTGAAAACATCAAAAGCTTGAGAGAGCGCAATCCCAGACATGATGCATGCTGCTGGAGCAAGCACGAGCATAAGACGAACCTAAGAGAACAGGAAGACAGGTGAATACATGGTTCAATAAAATAACTAGGCAACAGAAAGATGCAACGGCAATTCATAGACACACAACTTACCATAACTCCAGAAAAGTATACAGACATTACAATGTAAAGGACCACAAAAGAGCTGGCATCAGATAGAGGCGAAAAGCACGCCTACCAACAGAAGATAAGAAAAGAGGAAAGAATCAACACAAAATATATGGACAAAAAATGTTATTCAGCACAAAATCTAATTAGTAACTACAATCAAAATTTAACTCACAATGATGCCAGCAGGGACCAAGAAAGCCAAAACATTGATATCCATGAAATAAGATGGCCAAGTTGGAGGTTGATGTTCACTGACACTTGCAATAATTGGAATATACTTGCTTGCATAAGTTCTGTTGTACGATAGATAAAACAAAGAAAAAGAGTGTCAGGTATGTTAATAATTATAAAATGATAAAGCGGAATACCTGAAACGTGGACAAAGACATAAAATAAATGGCTAGGAGAAGAAAGATTGAAAAACTAGAACCACTCACGGATCAAGTAAACTTAAACTCCTACCACTCCATCCTCCTGTTGGACTTGAAGCCACCAATGCCACAAGAATTGCCACAACTATGAAACACACAACCCTGTAAAGAATAAACGAGCATAGATAAACATTTTACCCAATGATGCATAATCCAGAAAATCTAGAGGTTATCCCATCTGTACTAGCTTTGTGAAGTTGGATAAGAAGCAGATAAACTCCTCTTATCAAGGTGTGGTAATTGTAGACATGTAGAGAGAAACAGTATAAGAAAGCGTACATGCCGATAGACACAACAAGTGTCACAGCAACTTTGAACATTTTGGGAGAAAGAATGCCTTTGATGTAGTATACGAGAGCTACAACGTGGATGATGATAAAAACCTGCATAAGTTATAGACAAAAATTTCTTAACAAAAGTAGAAGTAAATGAAGAGAATAACTAGTAGAAATTTTTTGTCCATTTGCAGAAACATTAAGTTTAAACCCAATATTCGTACATATATTAACTTATCTCACAAGTGAAAACTTAGAATTTAAAAAGGTTTCAGTTTTTTTTAGCTTGAATAACTCTACAGGCATCAACTAGTAAACTCGTGTCCAGAAAACGATGCACCAAAAGGACTAATCCATGGTCAGTTCAACACGCAAAATCCGATTCAATAAACTAAGCACTAAATGAAGAGGCATACATAACAAAATAATTGAGAAATAATTGAGAAAAAACTCACCAAAAACGAGGCAAAATGTTCAGAAGTCAAAACCGCATTGAAACCAACAACAGGCACCAATGCCGCTAACAACGTGCCTAACACAACCTGCATACGCATGAGCAAACCTGGTGTCAATAACTTTCAGTATTATGTAATTTTAGCTATCTTTCAGCATCCTACGTGATATATACAACTACTGGTATAGGTTGTTATAATAATTTTTATCTGTCTCCAGAAGGAAGAAGATTCTTACCAAAGGAGCATAGGCAATGTACAGTCGGGGAGAGTATCGCCCAGTTACAATGCACAAAAGCACGTGCATTGGTATCAGATTGATAATGAAGGTGTAACCTCCCCATGAACATACCTAATGATGGAAAAAAAACAAGTAAAAACTGAGCAGAAAATAATACTGAAGAGGAAAAGGAGAAAAAATGGTGAATTATCGCAGGTCGTACCATGTAAAAGTATGCAAGAGCATTCAGGGTGGCATAAAATAAGGAACCTGTATTTAATGTCTGCATAAAATTCATGATAAGGATCACTGGAAAAATAATTAAAAGGAATTGGCAACTAAGAAACAGAGATTTACAAGAGAAGGTTTGATGTTGGTTGCTGAAGGAATTTTCTTATACACATGCTCCAAAGGGTGAAAAAATCAAAACAACTTTACATGCCATTGGAGAAAACCCTAACCTTTATGTAAAGATAAAAAGTGAAGATCAAAGCAAAGATGGCAACAGCTTCATTGTCATAGCTACCAGCTACAGATCGGGATATATATGAGGGAACCTGCAAAAGTAACCATTCAGTAAAAAGAACTAACACTCTAAAGAAACACATCAATAAAATTTTGTGGTAAATTCCAGTAAACAATGCACCAATGCTGAATAGTGTACATGACATCAAATCACCAAACGCTAACCTATTAATTATCATAGCCATGATGTTCTAGAAACTTAACGTTTGCTGTTCAGAATTTTCCCGAAACATCAATTGAAGAAAAATATCACGTATACTAATTGACTAAATTACCATGGCCAAAAGAGCAGCAGCTGCAAGTCCAGCACCGGAGCCCTTAACTTCCTGTTAGAATGCAAATATGTACTTATCATTTATTGGTTCTAAAATTTACTAGAGAAATCATGTAAGAAAAAAGACAAACCTTTGTCAAAAGGTAAGTTGCCCAGGATGCAAAAGCTGAAAATACAGGTGCAGTGAAGACACAGACAGTCTCTACTGACAGAGGAATGTTTAATGAATTTAATCCCCTGTGGCACATAGATATAAATAATTAAAACTCAAAACTGACCCATACGTGTGTATCAAATAATTGCTGATAACAGTGAAACTACACTCACCACCAGATGGTTCCAGCAGTCAAAGTTAACCCAGGGTAAACAGTTCCTCCAATCACACGGCCAAGAGGATACCTAATATCAAATAAAATGGGGGAAACAAAATAAGTACAATGCTATTGAAGACAGTAATAGACCAAAATTTCTGATCCTCAAATTACCAGGTCCTATCATCAAACCAATTCCAGAACTCGTATATTCCATTCTTCGATAAGAACTGAAATAAACAACAAATTAAATAGGACCGCAATCTCAGAAATTAAAAGGAGAACTCGCCCAAAGCTAAGATTAACATCCTGGAAATAAGAAAAGAGAGTGAACCTGAGTGACTCTATAATTGAAGTAAGGATCAAACTCATGAATCACACTTTCATACTTTATAACCTGAAAAATAAATCAAGAACGTTACCAAAAGCAATAAAAATGAAAAGTATGAGATGATTGCTAGAATCAAACAAGAATTAGCCTCTTCTGCAGAGTAGATAAGACATTACTGAATTTACTAGAGTCTAGAGAAGTAAAATTAACTAATTCCAAGTATTTTCCTAACTGTCAAATAAAATGGAACAAGCATTGATTTAACATTTCAAAGCTAAAACACTTAATTTCACTCTTAAGATACATGAACCATCACTACGACGAGGAACAATATCTCTCCGACGCAGCGTTAAATAACAAGTAACAACAACAATCTGTTTCTTTAACACAGAGACAGTGAGGAGAGAAACGAAGTTACACCAATCAATCTCAAATCATGAGATCGGATCTAGATTAGTCGGATCTAAACTAGTCCGATCGGATCTAAAGCCTAACAAATTGAAGAACACTGAAATGAATCAACCAAGCAGAAACATCAGTGAACTCACAGAGAAGAGTCGGATCGAGAAAGCGAGGACACCAATGAGGACGAGGATCAGGACTGATAAAACGTTGCCGAAAGCATTCCTCATCGCAGTCGGCGTTCCCGGCAGTGGGCTTTCTAGAGCCGCCATTTTACGCGGCGGAAGGTGAGCTCTCCGGCTCGATGAATCGGATTAAAGAGAGTGAGGAACTACTATCTCCGGCAAAGGTCGAAGGGTTTTTGGAGACGCGAAAACTACTATCTCCGGCAAAACAATCTCTCACGGGAATTACATGTTTGAGCTGCGGTAACTAGTAAACAAACGACTGACCCAGCCTTCGTGGAATTAACACATGTCATGTGTTCATTCGCTACAAGTCATCTTAAGCTATATCCGGTTTTCTTGCGTGATGTAAATATCAATCAAATCAAACCGGTGAGCGACTATAAAAGAGAAGTTGACTTTCCAAACCGATGAAATATCAGGTCAACCAAAACCTCAATTCAAAATACCACCATTATTATAAACATTTTCGGTTCAAATCGGTTTAGTATAAACATAGACTACTTCCATTAATATTTTGGTACGTAAGATAATTTAAGGTGATACTTTGCGGCTAACTCTCTAGAGAATGTGATTGCAGAAGTGCAGATCTGTATTGGTGAAATGACTTTTTTCTTTTTCTTTTATACCACTCTTGTACCTTCTTTTATACAGCAAATTTCTTCAGTTCATTAACAAAAAGTACTTCTGTCGGAAAGAAAGATTAGAAGCCCAAAACTTGTAACAAGTTACCAAAAAGTAGTAAAATATGTAATATAGCAACCTTTCAATACTGAACAATCACATGAAACTATAAAGATAAAAAAGCAAGGGGCAAAGTCAAAAATATGGATCAAAGTATTCAAGTTAGTGTTCTCGGTTGAAACTTGAAACAAAGACAACTTCAGACTCGGGGATTCCCTTTTACAGACACAGTCCACATACTATTACAGACCAAAAACAAGAATTGGTTTACTTGCAAGGGAACACTAGAATTTCAAAAACGTTTTAATAAATATCCATGACGAGAGCGATTTAATTTGCTCATTTGCACTTCTTTATGATAAACAGCAGACACATGTATATTTTGAGGAATCCGTGTTGTACCTGATTTCCTAAATTCGATGCCCATGCCCATGGGATGAGGAAGCAGACATTCATACAAACAGCACGACAAGGAATATATCCATCTCTAAGCAAATAAGTTAGAATCAATTTGCTCCACATTCGGGAAGATTTGTCTGACCGCAGCAACATAATCAGAAGACTTGGCCTGAGAGGAGATGGACAACAGAAAATGATACACTTATATTAGATAACGTTTAATGGCTCTCAGTAAAATAATTACTTTTCACATCTTCTGAGCCAAAGAAATTGATAATTTATAGAAGACACTGGGACTCACCCAAATAAATGAATTGACTTATGCAAAAAACTACAACCAAGTTGTGGTACTCAAGTTTACTTAAATGCATAAGAAACTTTATAGAAAAACCCAAGGTTTCTTATGCATTATCAATATATACGGAAAAAAAATAATCTAAATTACGATGCACATTGAACAAGACCAGCAATGGGATCACTCTGTGTACCATTAAATTGACATTCCATATCAAAAAGCAAAAGCAAAACCAAAGATAGGAGATCCTACGATACTGAGTGACAAGACTTTGATGAAAAGTGACTAAAGATTATGATTAAACTTACACAAGGGTTATTTTCGAGGTAGATAGTGGTAAGCTTCTCTTTAGATCCTGTAACAGCTTCTGTGATTGCTTCCAGTGATTCTATCTGGTTGTCATTAAGCCACAAATCTTCCAACCTATAGGTTAAGTTAAAGTCAGGATGGAGAAAATAAATCACCAAAAGACAAAAATCGGTCTGAAGCAAGGGAAAGGTGAAATACTTTGTGAGGTTCTGAATGTCATCAACTGAAGTAAGCTTGTTGTTCGACACGTCCAATACCCGTAGGTTGACCAATGCACTCAAGCCTTCCATTTTGGAGATACCATTATGGCTCAAATATAACTCTTCAAGAGCAACACATTCCTGGGTACATAATATTTCAAGCATCAGAAGAAATAAAAATGCTGGCATGAGGAATGAGTATATCTGCAGAAAGGTAAATGAAGCACACCTCAAATCCTTTCATAGAGGTCAATCGATTGCTCTGCAAGCTAATCTTTTTTATGCATTTGAGCCCACACAGGTTAACAACTTTGATACGGTTTCTTCCGAGCCATAGTTCTTCTAATTTTGTGAAGTTTTCCAGATTTTCCATCACCTGAAACCTCAATGCTTTCAAATTCATTGCTGAAGCACTGTAAAGAGAATAAAAAAATATCAAAGAGGAGGGAGGGACAAACCCGCAATCTATTAGACCCCAGTTCAAGAATCTGCAAGTTGTGTAAGTGTTCAATCTCCATAATCTTGTTAACTTCATTTTTAGACACATAGAGTTCCTTCAGTGTGCTAGAGGCCTTGGATATTCCTTCCAAAGAAGTGATTTCATTGAAAGATATGTCGTAAACCAAAAGCTTCGTGAATATGCTGACATCTGGTACTTTCGCTAGCTTGTTATCTCTGAGAACTAACTCCTGCATAAATTATAGCAAGAAACACTCTTCTTTATCCACTGCCCACAAATAACTATGCCTCTCAGACTATCAATGCCAATTTTCAATTCTAGTGAAAATCAAAAGTGAAATGCAAAAGGCAATTAGCCAAAATCATAACGTTCCACGGCCAAAAACAAAATCAGATGCCTAGATATTTCACCATTTACAAAATCACTCAAAAGATAAATCAGAGAGTCGAGAATCACCTCGAGATCGGACAAGGCGTCCCAGTGAGACAACGGTTCGACGGCGGAATCATCAATTAGGTTTTGGCGGAGAGAAAGCTTCTTAAGCGTGGAGAGCTGAGCGATCCTCGAGTCCAATCCCGACAAACGGTTCGCCGTAAGGTCCAGCTCAATCAGGTTCGGCGGTAACTCGACCGTATCGAGACTGTGGAGCTGATAGCTAGTGAGATCGAGAACATTATTCGAATCGCCGATCTCTTCCAATGGCTCGTCTTCCTTCTCACTGTTCATGGTTTTTTTGGTTCAAGCTCGCGCGATGACGACAACGAGCTTTGTGGGGAACTGGTCTAAACTCTAAAGCGAAGTTCTCTTAAACTTAAACGTCAACGTTTCAGGCACACTTGTAACATTGTTGCCTGTAGGGTTGTTATGGTGGGCCTGAAAACCTATGAATAGGCCCAACATCAAGTCGAATTAGAACAAAATTATGAGTCAATATTTACAAAGGTAGAGTCAACTTTGTAGCTATTCATTACTCACACAACAAACAAGCACATTGGGTCTAAACTTTCACCATCAGCACTCCATAGTAACATCATCTACGCTTTGCTTGGAACACTCTGTTATACCAAATAGAATGCAAAACCATATGAAACAGATCATATTTCTCAGGTTTAGCATGCCACAGAAAGTGCCTTTGCGCCTTTCTCACCGCCATTTGCATCTTCACGTATTTGTCTTCTGGTATTGATAACAAGATATCTTTCAACCTCGGGATGTCTTTCTCCGCAACAATGACCGAGAACGCACTCCAATCAAGAACCTCGAAGAAAGGTGGCACAAAGTTGTCGGAGATGATCACAGGGACACACTCATAGAAAATCGATTCAACCACCCTCGGGCTGTTGACTTCGTACCCTTTAGGACAAATGCAGTACTTGCTGCTTTTCATCTGCTCGATGTAATTCATCTTGCTCGCCACACCAAATGGCATTCGCCCGAAGATTTTCATGTCCGGGTCTTTGTCTTTCCAATGCTGTAGCAGAATCTGACGTAAGTAACCGTGCATGCTTCCAGCATAGAAAGCCAGGGTCCGCCTCTGAGACGGCGGTTTTCCACCCAAATCACGAAGCGGATTTTTGGCGGCTCTGACATATGTTTCAGGGAGTGAGATGTCTCTTCCAATCTTAAAGCCTGCGGTTACGTCTGCATTGCATAAAGCTTTAATGCAATGCTCCATGTGGTGCCTAGTCTCATATGGTGCCTGTTAGTGAAGCCAAATTCAACATAGAAAATTGTTACCTATAGAAAAAATGATTAGTTAACTTTAAAAAATGAAACAGATGCCTACCCAATCATGACAAGCAACAAGAAAATGATCGGCTCCATCGGTTCTATTGAAGAAAGGGTACTTGGAACTGATGTGCTCCGTATATTCCTTAAGAAACTGGCGTAGGTTAGTGCGGTTGTGAGAATTACGCACATAAAGTGTGTATTCTAGCATCCGTGCACTAAATGGCATATAGTACAAGTGAGCCTTTCTTGGGTCCTTTACAGTGTACTGCTTGTTTCCTTCCATCAACTTCATGAACCATCCCTCTGATGCATACAATCCCTTGAGTATCGGAGTATGAAAGATGGGGCGGTTCCCTTCCTTATATACGTAAACTTTGAGTATCCGTTCCATAAGTTCGTAACTCCTGAGGCACATAACTGAATCGGATATGTCAAGATTACCTTTTATAAGAAGACACTACCAAACAGAACGAATTTGTGAACTAAACATATAATATGAACTCAGGCTTTCTTTTTCTTTTTACTCTCTTCACAGTACTAAGTTCCGAACAGAAAATTATCTCAACATAGGACCATATGATGCGGATTTTACAGTAGGAGTAGTGCTAAAGTTTCATCCACATAGGACTAATGATACTACTGAGGATTCATCAATTCGTGTATATACCATTACTCTTTTTCATTACCAGCAAATTTAATTCAGAATTAGCTCTAAGTTCTGCACTTTTACCTTTTAAACAGGGAAACATTACGGAATATTGGAGGGTAGAGCTCCCGTTCAAGTTTTGCAACCGGAGCATTCTCTATCTCCTTCCTTGCAGTCAATATCTCCTCATCTCTCCTCGAAGACCAACGCGGTCGCTACATTGGAAGTAGTATATCTCTTAATTGCATCATAACTAAAGTTCCACAGGTGAAAAGAAAATAGAAATGACAGCTGCACACATACCATTGCTCGTGAAGTTCTACGGTGCCTTGCTAATATCCGATTCATCTCATCTATTGTTGTCACAGATTTTGGTGGAAGATCACACCGCATTTTCTTCTTCTTACTTACTTTCTTAGAAACAAGCAAGGAACTATTTCCAGATGCAGGACTAGCAATGGAGGAGCCCCCACTTAAAATAGAGCTTTTGACGTTCTTCTGACTTTGAACCGTCACATTTTGCACCTGATAACCATTATTACTCGTTGAAACACTCTCCTTTTGCATTACAGTAGTCTCTGAAGGAAAAAGATTATCACTGCTTCCAGCAACTTCTTTGATGATGATACTGTCTTTCACATCTTCAAAGCTCTCAAAATCAACATTTCCAACAAACCCTTCATCATCCTCAGACTCATTCCTTAGACCAAAACCTGAAACATACCCATTTTTCTCCAAGACATGAATCCCCGAGACTGCAGAATCCTCAGAAACGTTAACCGCAAGTGTGTTTCGTGATGGAGTCATCAACAACGCATTGTTCTCATTGGGAAGTTTCAGTCTTCTACCATCAGGCAACAGATATCTTAAGGCGTCACCATATGAAAGTAATAACAAGATATGAGTAAGAGCCACAATCCCAACTAAAATAGCCCATTTCCTCTTTCCACTTCGTGACTGTTTTCGGAGCTCAGATCTAACCTCCATGACAGAAGGAACTATACAGATTCAAACCCACAAAACCTTCAAGTTCAAGTATTTAACAACAAGCTTCAAAAACTAATCCTGCCGACACATTCACGAGAACAAAAAAAAAAGCTGGAAAGACATAAATTCCAACGATCTTGATCTTAAATTGGAAATCGGAAACATTCGTTGCTCAATTCAGAGTAAATTTGAAACTCTTGAAGTGGAAAAGACATGAAGATGCACCAACGGTAGAATCTTCAAAACAACTCCGACCCAAGTGAAGAAGTGTCTGTACTGTATTTTTGGTGTTGGTCTCTTCTCTTTGACGACCTTTGACTAATTTGGCGACGATAAAACTGAAAAAGAAAGTAAAAAAACCAAACCGAACCAAAATTCATAGATCTGAACAATAAACCGAATTGTTGAAAAGATTATACCGAACTTAAGAACCGGTTGCTTAAGCTAAACCAACAAGCCGGTTCAAAAGTCGCTCCACCATCAGAGTATGTTCATCAGAGGTCAGAAAATCAAATTAGTTACATAGGAGTGAAGCAAATTTCCCCCGGCGACGACATGGACGTATGTGAATGAATCTCGCTATCAAACCCTAATTCAACCATCGCCATGAAGGTGCTCGGAGAAGCTTCTTCATATCCTTACAGATCCTGTATCATCGTCGTATTTCTCTCCGTTTCTCTCTTCTGGCTCCGTCCCAGCACTTACCATCCCCAGCAACAAAATCTCAATCCAGAGAACGTAACTCGTTTGGAGTCTGAGAATGAAACGAAGACTAACTATATAATCCGATTTAAGCAGTATAAGCCGGCGAAAGATCATCGAATTTACCTCGAATCGAAGGTCCGATCCGGTGGTTGGGGTTGGATCGAGAGGATTAACCCGGCGACGAAGTATCCGACTGACTTCGGTGTTCTATGGATCGAGGAAAGCGGGAAAGAGGCCGTGGTTGGAGAGATTGAGAGGCTGGAGATGGTGAAAGACGTGAACGTTGAGTTTAAGTACCAGAGAGTTTTGCTTGGAGGATCTTTTCCCGACGGGAAGAAACGTCCGGGGAAGATCTTCACTTCTATGTCTTTCGAAGAAGGAACTGAGTCCTCTCCTATGGCCGATACAAGTAACACCACGTTAAACTGGAGTCGACATCTTCTCGCTCAGGTGAGAAATTGTGAAGTAACATAGTCAATATCTGTTTTTCTCTGCTCACTATCGATCTATGTGCTAATTTTTGGTATCGTAAACTGTAAGTGAGGTCTTTAATAAGTTACATTTGTTTTCTAATTTGCAGAAGACTCAAGTCACGTCCATGTTTGGAGCAGATCATCTCTGGAAGAAGGGTTACACCGGCGCTAAAGTTAAAATGGCTATATTTGATACTGGAATAAGAGCTGATCACCCTCATTTTCGTAAGATCAAGGTATCACTTTTTGGAGAAACTGATAAACCATAGTATTTCTCAAAGATTTCTGAGAAGTGTGAAGTGTTTAAATTACTAGTTTTCTTTTATCTACTTGCCTTGTTAAGCTCTGAAGCTGGTATTGACGGAGTAACTTTCAGGAGCGTACGAATTGGACAAATGAGGACACTTTGAATGACAACCTGGGTCATGGGACGTTTGTTGCTGGTGTTATTGCTGGTCGAAATCCAGAATGTCTTGGTTTTGCCTCAGACACGGAAATCTATGCTTTTCGAGTGTTCACAGATGCCCAGGTAATGCATGATCACACAACAGATACTTCTTCTCATGCGGGATAAGGTTTAACATTCCTTCAACTAAACTAAATCCACTCATGGTCCAGTAAATTCTGTTTCTGTTTCCCTAATTACACTTGCTAAGATACTGATATTGGTTACACAGTGATCTTTATTTTGTCCTCGAGACACTGTAATTGAGCGCTATAAATCTGTGTGCCTTCCTTTTCTCTTTCCCAGATACGCAAGTTGTCTTAATCAAATAGGTTATGATAAGTTTGCGCTCAGCTTGTTGCAGGTATCATACACCTCATGGTTTCTTGATGCTTTCAATTATGCTATAGCAACAGATATGGATGTATTAAATTTGAGCATTGGGGGACCGGATTACTTGGATCTGCCTTTTGTAGAGAAGGTAATTGTTCCTTAATCTCTTGGTTGGAGTTTACTTATCCTGTTGAGTCGAGTGGTGGGGATGTTTCTCTCTAGCATATATGAACAGTCGTGTGTTCCAGAGGCACTGATTTTCTTCTAACAGGTTTGGGAAATAACAGCCAGCAATATCATTATGGTGTCTGCAATTGGAAATGATGGGCCACTTTACGGAACGTTAAATAATCCAGCTGACCAGAGTGATGTAATAGGTGTCGGAGGTATTGACAATGATGATCACATAGCTTCATTCTCATCTCGTGGCATGAGCACCTGGGAACTTCCTCATGGGTACTGTATTTCCTTGCTGCTTCTACATTCCCTTTTACAAACCCTACAATCGTAAAGATACAAAATAGCTTGTTTTCTTGCAATTCCTAACTTCAAAGTTTTGCTTACAGATATGGCCGTGTGAAACCAGATGTGGTTGCATATGGCCGCGACATTATGGGGTCCAAGATCAGCACTGGTTGTAAAAGCCTGTCTGGAACAAGTGTGGCTAGTCCTGTTGTTGCTGGTATTGTTTGCCTACTTGTAAGTGTTATTCCTGAAGCTAGAAGGAAGGATCTGCTCAATCCAGCAAGCATGAAGCAGGCATTGGTCGAAGGTGCTGCTAAGCTTTCAGGTCCTAATATGTATGAACAGGGTGCTGGAAGAGTTGATCTGTAAGTTACTTATCCATATTGGTTATCACCATTGTACTCTTTATTTTTATTTTAATCCTAGTTCCTTTATTTTTGTAGTCTCTAATTTTTCGACTCTTTGTCAGATTAGAATCATATGAAATTCTAAAGAGCTACCACCCCCGGGCAAGCATTTTCCCGAGCATTCTTGATTATAATGATTGTCCATATTCCTGGCCCTTTTGTCGTCAGCCGCTATATGCCGGGGCTATGCCCATCATTTTCAACACGACAATTCTTAATGGTATGGGTGTCATTGGCTATATTGAAAGTCCACCAACATGGCACCCTGCAAACGAGGAAGGAAATCTTCTGAGCATTCACTTTAAGTACCCGGATGTTATATGGCCGTGGACTGGTTATCTAGCTCTACACATGCAGATCAAGGAAGAAGGTGCACAGTTCACAGGTGAAATAGAGGGTAATGTAACTGTGAAAGTCTATAGCCCACCAGCCTCTGGAGAAAGTGGGCCTAGAAGGAGTACTTGTTCTCTTCAGTTGAAACTGAAAGTGATTCCCACTCCACCACGAGCGAAACGTATTTTGTGGGATCAATTTCACAGCATTAAATATCCTCCTGGTTATATTCCAAGAGACTCTTTGGATGTCCGCAATGACATACTTGATTGGCATGGTGATCACCTGCATACAAACTTTCACATCATGTACAACATGTTACGTGATGCTGGGTACTATATCGAGACTCTTGGTTCGCCCCTTACATGTTTTGATGCTCAGCAATATGGAACCCTTTTGATGGTTGACCTTGAAGATGATTACTTTCCAGAAGAAATTGAAAAACTCAGAGATGACGTTATCAATACTGGACTGGGTCTGGTTGTGTTTGCTGAGTGGTATAATGTCGATACCATGGTGAAGATGAGATTCTTCGATGATAACACACGCAGTTGGTGGACTCCAGTCACTGGAGGTGCAAATATCCCAGCACTTAATAACCTTCTTGCATCATTTGGGATTGCGTTTGGGGACAAAATTCTGAATGGGGATTTCAGTATTGACGGTGAGCAGAGTCGATATGCTTCTGGAACAAACATAGTCCGGTTTCCTGCTGGTGGGTTTTTGCACACTTTTCCTTTATTAGACAGCTCTGAGAGTGGCGCTACCCAAAATCTACTGCTAACTGAGGCATCAAAGGTAATGAGAAACCAGTTCTCTCCACTTCTAACTGTGCCTTGGATTTTCTTAATTAAATTGCAGTGATTTGTTTGTGATAATGTGGCTGTGTTTACAGGAAGACCCTGCTGTTCTTGGGCTTTTGGAGATTGGTGAAGGTCGGGTTGGTGTATATGGAGACTCAAATTGTTTGGATAGTAGCCACATGGTCACCAACTGCTACTGGCTCCTGAAGAAAATGCTAGATTTTAGCAGTTCAAATATCAAAGACCCTGTACTTTTCTCAAAATTTGCTAAGAGATATTCACCAGTAATCATAGACGAGAAGCAACTGCCATCCCGAAGAACTGATGTAAATTTTTCAACATACTCTTCTGTGATCGGAAAGGAGCTAATCTGTGAGAGTGACTCCAGATTTGAAGTATGGGGGACTAAAGGATATAACTTACATGTCAGAGGAAGGAATCGTAGATTACCCGGTTATCATGGCATTGATTTGGGTAGAGGCTTGAATTTCACAGTGGAGAGTAAAAGACCAACGCGTTGGAGATCAGCCAAGGAAGGAGGTGAGCTTAGTTCTTCCAGGAGCAAGTCTCTGGGAGGCCTTTTCAATAGAGACGAGGTAATTCATGTAATCTTCTAGTTTTTCTAATTAATTTTGGAGGGACCAAATAATTTTCTAATATTTTGCTCTCAATTTACAGATTGACATGCCATTTCTTGTTCCTACTCGCTGGATCGTACTTGCTGGTGTTGTAGCTAGTGGTAATATACTCGAAAACTTTTGGAAGATATTTAGTCTCTTGCTTAACCTTTCATTGCATGATCAGTATGATTCTTGTTTCCAAAGTAGGTCATCAAACTTTTTCGGGTTGTGTTGTAGGAGTTCTAGTGCTACTAAGCATATGGAGAATCAGGCAGAAGAGGGGTAGGCGGAGAAGAGCATCAGGGTCGAATCGATTAGCCTAGCATATAGCCGTGTCTGGGGTCCAGTCTTTTTTCTACTGTCATTTACACTGACCACAGAATGTAGTCTCACTTTTACTTGGAAAACTGGCAATTTTGTTTTAGGTAAATCATTTTTAAAATCATCATTCAAAGAGCTAAAATATGTAGGAAGAAATACTAATTTCTAAAAACATTAGCCTCCACTAAAAAAAACAATTTTATTTGAAATGTATCATGCATACCCAAATTAGTGTAAACTTTTTGAAATTCAAATAGGAAGAGGCAGATAATATGGTCCCCAACCTGCCACCACACCAAAACCTAACAATAACGTAAAAAAGGTAAATTAGATTAGCCAATAAGCATATACACTTCCAAACATCAGACCTATCATTCCTCCTCCTTTTTTCTTTATAAGAAATATTTCAATTGTCCTTAGGAATTTGCATTTAGGAAGTCTGCTCTAGCAGCTGAAAATTAATAAATCATGCTAAATTGACTATATAGGCTATAGTGGTCCTCCACTTGGCCAGGTTCTCTGTTTTCATTGGGGTTCGATCCCCATAGTGGGATTATATGCATGGGCTGCTCCACTGGAGCAGAGGAAGAAAATTCATTCTTTGTTTTTTTTTTTTTTTTTTTTTTTTTT